>UOFJ01000450.1_pt1 | contig 11854 bp, 11 predicted proteins | sample 1988251 | NCBI WGS metagenome assembly UOFJ01 (sample SAMEA4712194, study PRJEB27164) | hydrothermal vent metagenome | biome: marine basaltic hydrothermal vent biome; feature: marine hydrothermal vent; material: mineral | place: Pacific Ocean | collected 2011-06-14/2011-07-23 | depth 1689 m
AATTTCAGCAACACTCAAAATCTCATGTATTGTTTCTACACTTTTCCCCGCCTGCCAGTAATCATGCTGACCGGTTTCATCCAGTAATGATATTTTAAAAGACCTGAGTGCTTTTAATGCCATAATGGTTCGCATTAAATATTTGAGACTTGCATGGCCCAGCATCCACCGCTCAAATCTGTTTGGTTTTAATCCCATTTTCTTAATATACGCCGTATTAATCACTGAAACGGGAATACCTGTAATGCGCTCACTCAACACAATATCGGTTTCATGCGCCCCAATAATCGCCTGTTTATAAGACAGGTGCGCACTGCACTCTTTTGAAGCAATAAAACGTGTGCCCATCTGCACCGCCTGATAACCTTCATCCAGCGCGTTAATATAGGTGTCCCGGCAGCCAACACCCCCAGCACACACCAGCGGCAATGCATAGTGGGAAAGCTGTTCAACTAACCCATCGATGGCATAATTCCCTGCATGCCCGCCCGCTCGATTATTAACCGCAATTAAACCATCAACACCGGCCTCTATTGCTTTTTCAGCCCAGCGGGCTTCGGTCACATCGTGATAAACATAGGCCCCGCATTCATGCGCCATTTGCACTACCCAGTCTGGTTTACCTAAAGAGGTAATAAAAAAGCGTATTCCCTTTTCAAGCGCTATTTCCATCCAATGCTGCATTTTCTGATGATATTTTTTTGAATTTTTTTCAATCAGCAAATTCATGCCTACAGGTCTGTCCGTGAGCGACTGAATGTAATCAATACCCGCAGAAAATTCATAGCCATGCACATAGGTTAATGCGATGGGTTGAATAATCCCCAATGCACCCGCATGTGAAGCCGCCGCCACCAGTTCAGGGTTACTGCAAGGGTACATCGGCCCGCAGATGATCGGATACTTAACACCTGCCTGCTTAAGAAAAATATTATCAGTCATTATCCACTCTCTATAACGCTCAGTTTCCAGCTGACTTCAGCCCTTGCCACCAGATCATTATCCGCATCTCGGATCTCAGCCCTCACAATGTGCTCAACCGCCTGCGCTATTGATAAATCCGCTAGCTGGGTGCGACATTCAGCTATCAACACCCCGCGCGCTTTTTTTAAAAACTCAATCTTAATTTCAACGGGTATACCGCGTATATTTTCGCTAAATAGCGTAATCAGCGCCAGCCCGCTGGTATACTCCGCTAAATTAGTTAAGGCAATCGCATGAATTGAGTTCAGGTGATTGCGTATACCTCGTCGGTCCCTTAATTCAATTCTGGCAAAACCCTTGTCTAATGCGCAGATATTAGCCTTTAAAGCCCCTGTGTATGGGTTGATAAAGCGAATAATCCGATTAAAAATCCATCGTCCGAAGGGTTTATTTTGCAGAAAACGCCAATAGCGGTATAAATCTGTTATTTTCATATGGGTATCCGTACAGGGTTTAGTTAATGATATACTACTCGGCCAATGTAGTAGTCAGACTTTATCACACTAGACATTATCATATGAACAGCTCCTCCTTTGATCCACAACAGGCCCGTGAAGAACTACTCAAGCTCGCTTCATACCGCATGCCCTATGGAAAATATGCAGGAAAACTACTCATTGAGTTGCCTGAGCCCTATGTTGTCTGGTATCACAGCAAAGGCCTCCCTGCAGGCGAGCTTGGCCGTATGCTAGGCCTGACCTATGAAATAAAAGTAAACGGCCTCGAACCGCTGTTTGATCCACTCACACCTGGGCGTTAAGTATGCTCTCCCCGCATATCTATACACCGCCCCCGCACAGCGCACCTGATATTCTCTTTGAGGACAGTCACATGATTATCCTCAATAAGCCTGCCGGGCTACTTTCAGTGCCTGGGCGAGGCGCTGACAAACAGGACTGCATGCTCTCGCGATGCCAGTTACAACACCCCGAGACCCACGTAGTACACCGCCTGGACATGGCCACATCCGGCATTATTATTTTTGCACTGACAAAAGAAATGCAACGGGAAATGAGTATTTTATTTGAGAAAAGACAGATTAAAAAAGGCTACATTGCAAAAGTACACGGTGTTTTACGCGAAAGCAAAGGTTTGATTAACCAGCCATTAATGACCCACTGGGCGCAACGACCAAAACAGAAAATTGACTATAAATCAGGCAAGCCCTCGACTACTCGCTATGAACTTTTAGAGATTATTGATAATAAAAATAGCCTGGTAAAGCTACAACCCGTAACCGGTAGAAGCCACCAGCTGCGCGTACATATGTCATCGCTTGGACACCCCATACTGGGTGATAAGCTTTATGGCACAGCTCTGTCCAGAAACGCCAGTCCGAGACTTCTGCTGCACGCGCAAGAGATATCTTTTACGCACCCGGCCACCCACAGACAGATCGAAATCACCTGTAAAGCTGATTTTTTATGAGCCAGCAAAACACAGTACTCTACTACTTTCATGACCCTATGTGCAGCTGGTGCTGGGGATTCAAACCCGTGCTAGCGCAATTAACACAAGGCCTGTCAAACACACTACAGATTGAACATGTTGTGGGTGGCCTTGCTGCTGACTCAGATATGCCCATGCCCGAAAAAATGCAGACACAGATAAAATCCAACTGGCAAGCAATACAGCAAACAATACCCGGCACTGAATTTAACTACGATTTCTGGGACAGCTGCATGCCCAGACGCTCAACATACCCTGCCTGCAGGGCAGTGCTTGCCAGCAAACAGCTGATGCCGGATAAACACAGCGAAATGAACAGCGCCATTCAGCAGGCCTATTATTTACAGGCCCGCAATCCTTCCGATTATAATGTGCTCTATAGTCTGGCTGAAGACATTGGTCATAACAGGGCGCAGTTATGACTAAAATCAGGGGCACCATTCATTCCCCTGAAATAGAAAAAAGCTTAAAGCAGCAAATAAGTTTCGCCCGTTCTATCGGCGCAGATAGCTTCCCCTCCTTATATCTACACATAGAGAATACATTTAAACCGGTTGTGCTGGATTACAATAATGTCAGCATTATTTTTGAACATATACAAAGTATGACCTAATGCCGGAAAAAGACAAATGGGCCGTATCGGTTTTTCGCTCCTCACCGATAATCAGACAACTGAGCCCACTTACACAGTTTTTCAAACACTTCACAGCATGGCCAGAAATCGCCGACTATAGTCAGCTTTTCAGAAAACAGCTGATGGACATAACCCCCGTTGCACAGGCTGAGAATGCCACCGAATTTGAAGATCAGTATGAACCCAGGGTGTACTTAAAAAAACAATTACAAACACGCACACATAACTGGCATGATTTTTTTAATGCCATGATCTGGCTACGATTTTCAGAAACAAAAAAAACACTAAACCAGTTGCATTATTTCAAAGCCAGCCAGCGCAGTAAAGGCAGTAACCGCACAAGGCTTGAAAGCAAAATCACACAATTTGATGAATGTGGCGCAATACTCATCTGTAACAACCCCCACTTACTGGATCTGGTAAAAAAACACGACTGGCATACACTATTTATAGATAATGCAGCAGCTTTCGAAGCCGACTTTCGCTGTATCATATTTGGTCACGCCATTTATGAAAAAGCATTAAACCCCTATATTGGCCTGACCTGTCATTGCCTGATGATTGCTGATGAAAACATGCTTGAGGAAGTAAAAAGTGATGATTACACAGAACTGGACAAATATCTGTCTCAACTATGGCAGCAGCAGAAAACGCAGGAAAGCATTAAATTCCAGCCTTTTCCAATGCTTGGAATACCGGGGTACTGGCCTGAGCAGAATTTAGCATTTTATCAGAACACCGCTTATTTCAGGCCTGTCTCAAAGTCGCTAGTCAAACCCCCTGGATAAAAAATGCAGGGCTAACGACTAAGGGACGAAAATTAAATAACGTTACAATGACTATTGAAATAGATAGAAAGGACAAGAATACCCACTATTGAGAAGTCGCCGTAAATACATCCCTGTAGGCTCGGCACCCCCTTATAGCCACATCGCCTGCGGGGTGGCTGTAGGGTGGATCAAGCGAAGCGGATCCACCTTTATAACGTTTAATTTTGGTGGATCCGCTTCGCTTGATCCACCCTACGAACCACGACTCATCGGTGATATAACATGTAAAGCAGTGCATGATATCATTAGCGAGATAAGCAATATTAATATTCCACCAATTCATGTATAACCGTGTAAGTAGTTACAACTACAGACTTTATTTACTGGCAAATGGTTTCTCAAGTTTAATCTTGCTACTCTTATAGATATAATCAATCGCCAGAAGCACTTCCTGATCACTGCAATTTCTGCAACCGCCCTTCTCTGGCATTAATTCCTTATACCCCTCCATAACATGCTTAACCAGCGTAGGCTGGCCCTTTTTAAGGCGATTAGCCCATTCGATATCATCATCGGGTAAAGGCGCGCCCTGGGTCGTTCTATCATGACAGGTTGCACAGTAATCGGCATAAACCACATCACCCGTGCGCTGAGGACCATTATAAGGCGGTGCAGGCTTATATCGTTCATCGATATAACCACGTGTGCCTTTTACAACAGGTGCCTCTTCACTTTTGGCCACTGACTGAGACCCCGTATCACTGGCACAACTTACTACACCGATAAAAACAGACAGAAGAACTAATATTCCCGACACCTGCTTTAAAGAAACAATTTTGGTAAACATTTTATTTAAAAACCTTTTTATTAACACACGACATAAAAAAATCTGATGCCCGGCCGAGCCTACTTACACCAGGGTGTTTTGGGATCAACTGATGGCGCACGCGCATAGCCTTTTTTCTTCAACACCTGCCCCAGCCGGCCTTTATCTGTGTATACAGCCGTAACAACATCAGTATCAGCACTTGTTTGCATTGCCATATCGGTAATTGATATTTCTTTAGCCGCTTTCATATGCTTTTTGGTCAGTGCCAATGCTTTTTTTGCCAGCTCCAGCTCACAGGGCTTAGCGTCTGAGGACTCACCCGGTAGCACCAGATCAGGTAGCGTTACACGCAGCGTACGACCATAGCCAGGCCATGTCTCAAAATTAACACTCACAATATTCGCCGCATCAACACTGACCAGACGAACCTTGTGCTTACCCGGAAACGGAACATACTCCGATAATGCAATTGATGAAAAACTCAACGCACCAACAGCAACAAACAGACACAAACTTAGTTTAGACCCTGTCAATTTAAACAATCGTTTATTTGTATTTTTCATAATATTCTCTCTTTCTGGTTTTCTGGTTTTCAGGTTCTTAAATTCAGAGCCTTAAATTTTTAATTTTTTATTTACTGGTCTTATTTACTGGCCTTATTTACTGGCCTTATTCACAGGGGACTGGGCCGATGCAAGTAAATCTTTACGCTCTTTGTCGATTAAAAAATCGACCACGTCCATTAGTTCTTTATGGTCACGCGTAAAATAGGTCGCCGTAAAGTATTTACCATTAACAATAATTGCTGGAACACCACGAATACCATATCTGACTGTTTTTTCACGCGCCATACTGGACTTCTCGAGAACATCTTCAGACTCATACAGCTTGATAAAACGATCCCGGTCTACGCCCTGTTCCGTGAAAAATGTCATCATTGAATATTCATTATAATACTGTTTACCATCTTCATGGATAGATTTAAAGAGTTTCTTCCTGATATCATCGCCTAAACCTAATGCTTCAGCCACATAAAACGCTTTAGCCTGTATCGCCCAGGTTGGGCCAATAATGGCGGGGACACGCATAAAGTCAACATCCTGAGCCTTAGTCTTTACCCATTCATCCAGTGTTGGGTCTAACTTATTACAGTGCGGGCAGGCATAGAAAAACATTTCCACAACTTCAATGCGATCTTTAGCACTTTGCGTGGGCTGCGCCACTGGCACACGCTTGTAATGAAGATTTTCATGAAATTCACTTTTTACTGCAGCCGTTTTTTCCGCATCTGTTTTTGTAGCGCCTGTTTTTGCAACATTTTCAGCCTGCAACATAGATACGCTAAAAAACAATACAGCTATTACAGAACATAATCTGGTATACATATTACTATCCTTCACTTTCATTTATAAAGTTGTAGTTTATTTCGGGACCATACAAAATACATCACGGGAATAAGCAGCATTGAAACCAGAGGGGCGGTAATCATACCGCCTATCATCGGTGCTGCAATTCTTTTCATTACTTCTGAGCCCGCGCCACTGCCCAGCAAAATGGGCATCAGGCCAACAATAATCACCGCAGCGGTCATCGCTTTGGGCCTGACACGCATTATCGCGCCATCGATAACGGCCTGACGCAATTGTTCTTCATTTTGCGGCTGATGTCGTTGCATCGCTTCACGCAAATAAATAATCATCACCACGCCAAACTCTGCAGCAACACCCGCTAGCGCAATAAAACCAACCGCCACAGCAATTGACAGATTAAAACCCAGCGCCCACAGCAACCAGAACCCACCCGTCAGGGCAAGCGGCACGGCGAGCATCACCATGACTGAATCACTAATACTGCGAAAACTGATGTAGAGTAAAATCCAGATAATAAACAGCGTGAGCGGTATTACATAGGTGAGCCTCTGCTGAGCCCGTTGCATATACTGATATTGCCCTGCCCAGTTAATAGTGTAACCCGCGGGCAATTGAATATTTTTATTCAGTGCCTCCTTTGCACGCGCCACATAGCGACCAATGTCATTATCATCTATCGTAATATAGACCCAGCCAGTCAGCCGACCATTTTCGCTTTTGATCATTGGCGGCCCATCAACAACGCGCACATCAGCAAGGTCGCGCAGCTGAATCTGAGTATCTTCTGTTACCACCATCGGCAAATCTTTTAGCTTACTAATGGAGTCTCGCCAGTCCTGAGGGTAGCGTAAATTTACTGGATAGCGCTCGCGCCCCTCAATGGTATAAATAACATCTAGTCCACCAATGGCAATACTGGCCGATTCCTGTATTTCAGCAATGCTCAGGCCATAATGCGCCGCTGAACGCCGGTCTATATCCACATCAATATATCTTGCCCCTGCGGAGCGGTCAGACAAAACGGTTTTAGTACCCGATACTGTACTCAGTATCGCTTCAACCTTTTTACCCAGTTGTTCAATTTGTTGCAAATCATCACCGGATATTTTAATACCTAATGGTGTATTAATACCGGTAGACTGCATATTGATTCGGGTGCGTATGGGCATTAGCCAGGCATTAGTTAAACTGGGAATCTGCACGCGCTGATCCAGCGCCTGTTTGAGCTTTTCCATCGTCATGCCCTCTCGCCACTGATCCCGTGGCTTTAACTGAATAACCGTTTCCAGCATCGTCAAAGGGGCCGGGTCCGTCGCCGTCTCAGCCCTGCCCGCTTTGCCAAATACCATTTGCACCTCAGGGATGGTTTTAATCAACCGATCGGTCTGTTGCAAAATTTCACGTGCCTTACCCACTGATAAACCGGGCAAGGTCGTTGGCATATAGAGAAAATCTCCCTCATCCAGTTCAGGCATAAACTCACTACCCAGCTGCATAACCGGCAATACCGCAGACACAATTAACAATAGCGCTGCCGCAATAACAAATTGTGGATGAACCAGGGCTTTATTAATCAGTGGACGATAAATAGAGACCAGCCAGCGATTCAATGGATTATCCTCTTCTTTGCGAATTTTTCCACGAATAAGATACACCATCAAGGCGGGAACCAGTGTGATAGATAAACCGGCAGCGGCGGCCATAGCCCAGGTTTTGGTATAGGCCAGCGGTGTAAATAAACGCGCCTCCTGTGCTTCAAGGGTAAACACGGGCAGAAAGCTTAAGGTAATAATGAGCAGAGAGAAAAATAACGGCGGGCCAACTTCAATTGCTGCGCGCTGTATCGCAGCAATTCGGTTGGCACCCTGGAAATCTGTACGCTCTGCATGCTTGTGAACATTTTCTATCATCACAATACTGGCATCCACCATCGCGCCTATGGCAATAGCAATGCCTCCAAGCGACATAATATTGGCATTAATACCCTGCAGGCGCATAACAATAAAGGCGGTTAATATACCAATGGGCAAGCTCAGTAAAATAACCAGTGAGGAGCGCATATGCATTAGAAACAATGCGCAAACAATAACCACTACCAGAAACTCTTCAAGCAAGCGATAACTCAGGGTATTAATTGAACGATTGATTAATTGCGAACGATCATAGGTTTCAACCAGCTCCACGCCTGCGGGTAAACTATGACGTAATTGTGCAATTTTCTCTTTAACCGCATTAATTGTCGACAGCGCATTTTCACCTGAACGCATCACAATAATACCGCCTACCACTTCACCCTCACCATTTAAATCGGCAATACCTCGGCGCATAGCGGGGCCAATTTGAATGGTTTTTGCGATATCATCCAGCAGTAGTGAGGAAATAGATAATCGGCGCTTCGAAGTAGGCACGCTGGTCAGGCCAATGTCTTCAACGTTTTTTACATAGCCTTTAAAACGCACCATGTATTCAGCTTCAGCTATTTCCAGTACTGAGCCACTGGTTTCCGCGCTGGATTCCTGAATTGCTTTTTTAACATTCTGTAGCGTCAGATAGTAGCCACGAAGCCTGTCAGGATCAATGGCCACCTGATACTGCTTTACCATGCCGCCTAGCGTTGCAACTTCAGAAACCCCCGGTACGCTCTGTAATTCATATTTCAAAAACCAGTCCTGCAAGCTGCGCAGCTGCGCAAGATCATGCTTGCCTGTAGTATCCTTCAATGCGTACTGGTAAATCCAGCCGACACCGGTTGCATCTGGCCCCAGTTTAGGGCTCACCCCAGCAGGCAGCTGGTCCGACACCTGATTCAAATACTCAAGCACCCTTGAGCGTGCCCAGTACAGATCAGTTTTATCGGAAAAAATCACATAGACATAGGAATCGCCAAAAAAAGAATACCCCCGAACCGATACTGCCCCGGGTACAGATAACATGGCCATAGACAATGGATAGGTCACCTGATCTTCCACGATCTGTGGTGCCTGGCCTGCGAAATTTGTACGAATGATTACCTGCACATCAGAAAGATCAGGCAGTGCGTCCACTGGAATCGTGCGCATTGAATAAATGCCCGCCACACACAGTAATGCGCAAATTAGCAGTACCAGTAGTCGGTTTTTAATCGACCAGATGATTAAACGAGCAATCACGATTTATTCCTTCGACAATTCGCTATCAGGCACAAGCGTGATTTGTGGATTAGCTGGAGCGCCATGTTGCACTGTGTTTTTAGTCAGCGGCGGCGTCATACGATTAAACTCAGCCTGTAAACTGCTCTCTGAATCAATTAGAAACTGACCAGAAGCGACAACCCTGTCATTTTCTTCCAGGCCTTTTTTAATCTCGGTAAAACCACCCGATTCAGCACCCACCACAACGTTTACCGGTTGAAACTCATTTGCCCCGAGAATTTTAACCACGCGATCCCCCTTGCCGGTTTTGATAACCGTATCGGTCGGCACCAGCAGAACATTTTTCTTTGCTCGACCACTGATACTAATATGGGCAAACATGCTCTGTGACAACGCTTCATTATCGGTGCGAAACTTCAGCGCAATTTCAAGCGAACGGGTGGTATAACCCACCGGAGGCTCAACGCGCACCACGCGCCCTTCAAAGCTTACTCCGGGCAGACCTCGTACCGTCATAGTGGCCAGCTGATCCTCTTCGACCCAGGACCACTGGCGTTCAAAAATTTCTGCCGTCACTTCAATAACCTGATAATTGCCTCCTACATTAAATACGGTAAAGCCGGTGTGTACCGATTCGCCCACTCTACCACGGCGCGTAAATACAAAGCCGTCTTCAAATGCATGAACATCTATTGGCATCGGCTGCGCGCCCATCTGTAACTGGCCCAGTTGCTCTGGCGACAGTCCCAGCTCACGTAACTCAGGCACCATCGACATTGCTGTAGCCCTGTCACCCGCTTTAAATGCGCTCTGATAAGCAGTTTGCATTTCTACCAATTCCTCAGATGTCATGCTAAAGAGCAGCTCACCGTGCTCTACCATATCGCCCTGATGCTTATCTGCAATGTAGAGTAGCTCACCTCTGATGGGCGGCGTAATGGTTCGCCTGGCCATGGGGTCTACACGGGTAATTTTACCGATTGTTTCTATATTTCGCTTAAGCTCTCCGCGCTTAACAACCGCGGTGCGCACCGCAAGATTATGCGCAACAGCAGGGGAAATTTCCACCACCGGGTACTCGCCCTCGGACAGTGTAGTGCCCGAGGTACTGGTTTTCTTTTTTACCAGATCCATTCCACAAATCGGACAACTCTGCGGCTCGCCAGCCACAATTTCAGCATGCATGGGACATACATAGGTGGCACTAGCGGACGCTACAGTATGTGTATGGGAGCCTGCATCCGTAGTGTGTTGCACTACTTCACTCGCCGCAGAGCTGAGGGCTGTTGGCTCAGCGGATTGCTGCCCCAGATAAAAACCAGCAATACCGGTTACCAGGGAAAATAAAGACACTGCTATTAATATTTTCTTTGACATAACAACAACCACTCAAACCATTAAGTAATTTATTACTGAAACGGATAGCCATTCCAGATTGTGTTTAAACAGACATAAAGCAGAATACAAAGTTCTCTTTGTACACAACCAATAACACTAAAATCCGCGACATTTTTCTCTACTCAGCTTACAGACTAACATAAACATCGTGCTGCACAGCTTTGTTCTGCTCTTCAGTTTTATCAGGCTGTGTTTTATCAGACTGTGTTTTATCAGACTGCCTCTTTTCAGGCCGTGTTTTTTCAGGCCGCCCTTTCTCAGACCGCCCTTTCTCAGGCCGCTGTAATGCAATAACATATATGTAGGGCCAGTATTTCCCCGTAACATAAAAAACATTTTTATCCTGCTGATAGGCAATGCCGTTTAGTACCGCATTCCAGTCGGTTACTGATTTTGCCGGATTAAGGTTTCGCAGATTAATCCAGGCATTAATATTACCGGTGTCAGGATCAATTTCTGCAATACAGTCTGTTGGCCATACATTGGCATAAATAAAGCCATTGGCATACTCAAGTTCATTAATTCCCCGAACCTCAACACCCGATTCGTTAACATGAATATTTTTAACTGTGTTTTCAGGCGCGTCTACCACATTGCTTACAGCACGCTTTATCTGGTTGCTTAGCTGGCTGCTTTCATCGGCCATAAAAAAACGGGCTACATTGTGCCCTCTTATCAATGAGGAGCCATCACTGATTAATATTTTATCATCAATATGGGTAACACCCCAGCCCTCACCGCTATATTTGATCTCTTTAAGCAGCTCAAATGTTTCCACATCATAGAGGTATGCTCGTTCTGATTTCCAGCTGAGCTGAATAAGGCGATCATTTTTAATACTAATGCCTTCACCAAAGGCAAGACTGTCTGTCTTTTTAGATATTAATAGCCGCCCGGTTTCAGTTTCCAGCTTGCGAATTTCCGACTGACCTAGCAAACCTGTACCTTCAAACAGGTAATTATCATAAAAAGCCAGTCCCTGGGTAAATGCCCTGGTGCTATGGGGCATGCGACGAATTACTTTGTAGAGATACTCTCTGGCTGGAGGCCCCACTGAGTGCTCAGCTAAATACCTGGGGATTGAATCCGTGTTAAATTTAATTAAATGACCTGGTGCATTTTGTTGTTGTCGAAAAACATTTTGCGCATTGCAGGTATCTATTTGTGGCATGCTTTGCCCAGCTTGCTGCGATGCAAGGCCTGCAACTGGGAAAAATAATAAGATGAAGAGTAATTGTAGAATAATGCACTGTAGAATAATGTCAGGTATCAGGGTGGGCATTACGAAT
>UOFJ01000327.1_pt1 | contig 11821 bp, 10 predicted proteins | sample 1988251 | NCBI WGS metagenome assembly UOFJ01 (sample SAMEA4712194, study PRJEB27164) | hydrothermal vent metagenome | biome: marine basaltic hydrothermal vent biome; feature: marine hydrothermal vent; material: mineral | place: Pacific Ocean | collected 2011-06-14/2011-07-23 | depth 1689 m
TCGCCACGCCTCAGGCCGGTACCTGGCATATTAGTGTACGCGGCTATGCCACTTACTCAGGTGTTAACCTGAGCGCACAATCTGCGCCCTGATACACAGGCCGTAAAAGTAGACGCATGAACCTAAATTCATCAGTTGAACGCGCAATAGCTTGGTAAGTTATTGAGAATATTAGATATTCTATGATCCCATTACTCACCCGTTCGGTTTTGTGCAGGGATGCACTTATGTCGCGGGTGCAGGAGCATAAGAGCGTGAAGACGCTACACCTCACTAGCACATCATGTGATATCAGGGAGCACGTCTAGCTATGTCAAAAAACTCGCGAAGGACTGGGCCATTCACTCCCTTTTTGACTACGCCCATATTTATAAACAGGCTGCTCTCAGAAGCACACTTTGAGGCGTTCAACCGATGAATTTAGGTTAAAAGGTATTGCCGGGACACATAAAATGGACCCCATTCCTTGCAACTCGTGAATAAGTAGTGCCCTTTATGCCATAAATTTAAATTTTTCTATTAGCCACAGTATAAAGAAAGAATTGAAAACGCTATAAACAATAACGGCAAGCGTCTCAATAAAAGAAAACTCACCATACCATAACCTGCTTGAAAGCCAGTACACTACATAACACGGAACAATAGATATAACAGGCAGGCTAATAAAAATAGAATAGCCAAACCCTTTCAATACATAATAGAGTGGCATCAAAATAATAAAATGAGCGGGAGTTGCCACTAAAATAACAAATATCACAATCATAAAACTACCCACGAAACTGAAAGGGTCAGGGTTATTTCGATCATTAATTACCACACAGATCACTGTAATAACAACCGTAACGATTACAGCAACAGAAAAAGCAGCCAAAATCTGTCGCTCACCTGAAAACCATGACCAGATGGTTGCTATTAAAACAGCCAAAATCAGCAGTACAATAAAAAATACTTTTATAATATCAAAGCTCATTCTCGTTTCCTTACGGTTCGTACCTTCAGGGATATAAAACGCTCTTTATGCCAGAAATTTAAACTTCTCTATTAACCACAATATAAAAAAAGAATCAAACACACCATAGCCAACAATAGCCATTCCTGCAATAAAAAGCATTGCGTAACCCCATTCTCTGTTTATAAACCAGAACACCATTAAATATGGAATAATAGACATAACAGGCAGGCTAATAGCAATGGGGTAGTCAAACTCTTTCAATGCATAATAGAGCGGCATCAAAAAAATAAAATGAACGGGAGTTGCCACCAAAACAACAAACATCATAATTGCAAGGCCAGCAAGGAAACGGAAAGGATTAGGCTTATCTCGATTACTAGCTATCACAGCAAAAAAACCTGCAATAACAAAAATAACGATTACAGCAACAAAAAAAGCAGCCACAACCTGTAATTCACCTATAAACCAGGACGAAATGGTTGCTATTAAAACAGCCAAACTCAGTAGTGCAATAAAAAACACTTTAATATTATAAGAATTCATTCTCGTTTCCTTACGGTTTTCACCTTTAGTGCGACAAACTACCGAGACATAAAAAATATCATGCTCTAATACAGCTCAACGAAATTATTCAACTATTTCCAATGGCGCTTTTTCCCAGCTCACATTATATGAAGCAGGCACTGACAATGCATTTTTATCAAATTCTGAGAGCATTTCATCATAGGACACCCCATAAGCCGATAATGCAACCGATGTTTTTTCCTTGCCATAAACATATTCATTAACCGCAAAAATACGTGCTACATTTGATAGCTCAGATTTAAATTGACTGGAAACGTTCAATACATCAATATCCTCCCAGGCCTTATCTTCATTACTCCCACCTGTGAGATAAACGATTAGGCCTTCAAGATGACCAATGGAAACATGTGATGCATCTTCTGCCTCCTCTTTAATATAAGAACCCACAGGCACACCAATATCATTGAGTTTATCAATAATTACATCCAGCGTTTTTCTGGATGAATCAACAGCTTCAACATCAACTACGGCATACAAAATTTCATTGTTAGCCATACGTGTAGCGCTCCCGCCACTTGATCCATCATTTATAACAATACCGGGTGAATTTTTTTTCAGAGGTTTTTGATAAGTATCTGCAGCCTCATCAATTGTGAGCCGAGAATTTAAATGTATATAGAGAGAAACTGTTTTTTCTACTTTTTCGACTTTCTTTGTTTTTTTCTTCCAGAACGTCCAGAACATACAATTCTCCTTCTATTATAAAAATTCAACCATTAATTCAAACAGGCTAAAAATATAACAGCCTATACCCTTAACTTGCAAGCATATATTATTAAAAACAGGCGTAAAATCACATAAAAAAACAAATTAAGCATAGCGCGCCCTCTTGCCATTATACGCCTACCGGATGAATCAAACCCAGTAGATCCACCCTGTAATTCAGCTGGGGTATGCCATGTAGAACAGCAGCGCAGGATATTATCCAACAAACCCGGCCAACAAACCCGGCCAGCAGACCCGATCTGGGTTTTATGTTAAGCCGCGTGAGTAGTAATGAATGTATTTCAGGTATATTGCGAGGGTCTACAGGGTGGGCCAGACCTGAATTAAAGTGATAAGTGCATAACCCGCAAAAAACATTAGCTATCACTAATATCGTGCATAATTTCGCTTAAGGTATAAAACTGAGCATTGCGCATAAACCCGGCAACCACCTCTAATTTTAAGCTCAGCGCCTTTCCCTGCTGATCTTTTTCATCTATCCAGTGATCCGGTAGCCCATCAAACAGGTGCATAACCGATAGCTCACCCTCACCGTCTCTGGACAGATGAACCTGCTGCTCTTTTATATTTTTAAATGCAGGCATAAAACCAAAGCTCACATCGCTAAAGGTGCCACCATTAAACTGCTGGTAAACACCTTGCTGCTGGACCACCTGATAATGGGACATGTACATGAAAAAGCGCCTGTTAATGCTGTCTATCTGTAGCTATCGGCCAATATTGAATAATCTTTAGACCTATATTATTCAATATTGGCCAATAGCGACAGATTCAGGCTTATAATTTCACCTGGCAGTACACGCCAAAAGCGCCATAAACAGTTTATAATCTATCTCAGGGCATAGACATTAAATCCTGCACGAGCGGGTACGTCTGACTATCGCTAATTTTGAGGGTTTTTTATGCAACAGCAACTTTCTTACTCTGTTCCACAGTGCCAGGAACTGCTCGTACAAACATCGAATGCAATTTCATCCATTATTCTAGGTAAGCACGAGCAAATTCAGCTCGCTTTAAGCTGCCTGCTAGCCGATGGACATTTATTGATAGAAGACCTGCCAGGGGTTGGTAAAACAACACTTTCACTGACCCTGGCAAGGGTATTTGGACTGGATTTTCACCGTGTTCAGTTCACCAGCGACCTACTGCCCAGCGATGTACTGGGGGTATCCATTTATGATAACAACAGCCAGAGCTTCAAATTCCATCAGGGCCCGGTATTCACCCAGGTGCTTCTGGCCGATGAGATCAACCGCTCAACGCCCAAAACACAAAGTGCGCTGCTGGAAGCCATGGAGGAGAAACAGGTCACCCAGGACGGGGTTACACGCGCTCTGCCCGAGCCATTTTTTGTGATTGCCACGCAAAACCCGCTGGAGCAGGTCGGCACCTTTCCTTTACCTGAGTCTCAACTGGACCGTTTTTTAATGCGTATTAATATTGGCTACCCTGATCAGCAGGCTGAAATGGAGTTACTCAAGGGGGAGAGCCGCCACGGGCTTATCCAGCAACTTGATACCACCATTCAACCGGAGCAGCTACTCAAGATGCAACAGACTGTGGAGAAAGTCCACATGTCACAGGCCATTCTGGATTATGTGCTAGAGCTCATTCGCAGCTCTCGCCTCTCCCCCTGGTTTATCAGTGGTCTCTCCCCGCGTGCGGGCCTGGCATTGCAGAAATGCGCGCGTGCATGGGCTTTGCTTCAGGGACGCGACCACGTACTGCCAGAGGATGTTCAACAGGTGCTACCCTCTGTAGCCGCACACAGATTGCAGGCCCACCCTGAACATCAGGATAAAAACATAGATGATTTAACCCGCATGCTGATCCAGCAGGTGCCTGTTTAATGCCCAGTAGCCTGCCACTGCTACCCAGGTTTCTGGAAAAGCTCATCCAGCGCTGGGCCGACCGGCGTCAGCCCAGCTCACACCACGAAATTGAAATTAATCGCCACAGGCTCTACATTTTACCCACCCGCCATGGCATGGCTTTTTTTTTGATGCTATTACTGGTTTTGTTTGGCGCGATTAACTATGAAAATAGCCTCGCCTATATACTCACCTTCATGCTGGTGTCTCTGGGCATGCTGGGGATGATTTACACACATCAGAACATTAATCATCTCAATGTGCGCATTGGACAGGCAGAATCGGTTTTTGCAGGGCAGAATATTTTATTTCCCATCACCATTTCACAGTCGCAAAAGCACTTACACCCCAACATTAAGCTGGAGGCTGAAACCGGACAGTCCATCAGCGCACACCTGATGAACGAAAAAAATACCGCCTGCCAACTCCCCCTGTTAAGTCAGCAAAGGGGCTATGTTTCACCCCGGCGTATAAAGGTATTTACAGAATACCCACTTGGGCTTTTCCATGCATGGAGCTGGCTAAATTTAAAGGCCCGCTGCCTGGTCTACCCCGCCCCTGATCCTCATCACTATGCCCTGCACACATCAGCCAGCCAGCTACTGGGAAAAAATAATGTTCAGCAGTATGGTACGGATGAATTCGCCGGTATTAGAGCCTACCAGCCTGGGGACATGGCAAACCATATGGCCTGGAAAGCCATCGCGAAAACAGGCGAGCTACAGACAAAAATTTTTAATAGCGATGCATCCGAAGAAATTACTATTGGCTGGTCGCAGACCAATGAGGCATATGACATTGAAAAACGTCTGTCTATTCTCTGCCGTATGATCATTGATGCCGATGCACAAAGCGTTAAATATGCCCTGCACATTCCAGGCACAGACATTGCGCCCAGCTCAGGTTTACAGCACAAGCACCGCTGCCTGAAAGCACTTGCGCTGTTTGGTGCGCCATGAACAAACTAAAACAACTCAGCGAGCAGCCCGTTGCCTGGGTTATGTTTTCACTTATACTGGCGGTAACCCCTCACCTGCCCCGCTTTCCAGTCTGGTCTATCCTACTGATCAGTGTGCTGTTTTTCTGGCGGGTTCTGTGCATTAAACACAGCCACTGGTTACCCCCTAAATGGATTTTGCTCTTTATTACCATTGCCACCTGCATCGGCATTTTTTTTCACTTTGGTACCTTATTTGGAAAAACAGCAGGCTCCGTATTACTGTCTATTCTACTCGCTGTCAAACTGCATGAGAGCAAATCCCGGCGCGACTACATGCTGTTAATCTCGCTAAGTTTTTTTATTATTGTCACCAATTTTTTATTCTCACAATCAATTTTTACATTGCTCCTGATGATCGCCACTGTCATTGTTCTAATTATGAGCATGATCAGTATTAACCAGGACGACTCAGGCGTGAGCGTGCATCAAAAATTCAGGCTAGCGCTCAAACTCTTCCTGCAATCTATCCCCCTCATGTTAATTATGTTTTTGCTTTTCCCGCGTATATCAGGCCCTTTATGGAAATTGCCCGATGAACAGCAAAATGCCACCACCGGCTTAAGCGATACCATGTCGCCGGGTAATATTTCTAATTTAATTCAATCCAGTGCGGTTGCATTTCGAGCAGAGTTTAAAAACCAGATACCACTACAGCATCAGCTTTACTGGCGCGCACTGGTTTTATGGCATTTTGATGGACGCAGCTGGGAGAAGGGCAAACAGAATATAACCCCCTCACCCAGCCTGCATATAAACGGTGAAACTACACAATACACGGTTACCCTGGAGCCTCACCAGCAAAGATGGCTGTATGCGCTTGATATGCCAACTAAAGTTCCCGCAAATATAAACTACACCCGCGATTATGTTCTTGAGGCAAGAGAAAAGATAAACAGCCTGTACCGATACAGCCTCGCATCGGCCATTGACTACTCTATAGCGCTAGAACTTTCCCCCTGGGAGAAAAATGCCGGCCTGAAAATTCCACCCGCCTCTAACCCCGAAACACGGGCACTTGGGAGCGCGCTTGCCCAGCAATACCACAAACCCATAGACATCGTTAATCATGTGCTGGAGCTATTTAACCAGCAGGATTTTCACTACACCCTCAAACCGCCTTTAACACTGGGGTTTGATCCGGTAGATCAGTTCTTATTTCAGACTCGCCGTGGTTTTTGCGAGCACTACACCAGCAGTTTTGTACTGCTTATGCGCGCAGCCGGTGTTCCAGCCCGAGTTGTACTGGGCTACCAGGGTGGCACGCTTAACCCGGTTAACCAGGTGATGACCATTCGCCAAAGCGATGCACATGCCTGGTCTGAGGTGTGGCTGAAAAAACGCGGATGGGTGCGCATTGACCCAACCGCTGCCATTGCACCCCAAAGAGTGGAGCGCAATTTACAGGCCGCGCTTGAAAAAGGCGAAAAACGCCCATTTCATATGCGAATTAACAGCGGCATCATAAAAGAGATGCTGTTTTACTGGGATGCGGTTGATAATCAGTGGAACCAGTGGGTTATTGGCTACGATACAGCACTGCAGCAAACCGTATTGCAAGCGGTGCTCAGCAAACGCTTGCAACTGTCTGAAATTATTTTACTCATGACCATCAGTTTTGTACTGGTGCTCATTATTATGTCGCTTTATATTATGAAGCCATGGCAGAAAAAAAAGCTCGATCCGGTGATTAAAGTCTACTATAAGTTCTGCAAAAAACTCTCAGATAAAGGCATTACACGCATGCCATACGAAGGCCCATTAGATTTTTCAATAAGGGCCGCAGAACACTTCCCTGAACAAAAAGCCAGCATTATGCTAATAACACGCCTGTATATTAAATTGCGCTTTCAGTCAGTAAACACCCCAAAACAGCTTGAGCAGTTTAAATCCTGTACGGGTAAATTTAGGCCCAGGGTTTGAATACGCTCAGGTATTTGACAGTACCAGGACAGAACCCAATGCCGGTAAATCAGGCATTGGGTTATTGATATTTAGGGACGAGAATAGAATAACTTTTATAAGTAGCGCAGAATATTTGCTCATAGTTTTCAGCATGAAAATGGGCGTGTAGTCGTTCTACATAACGGTTTTCATGCTGGTAACTATGGGCAAAGAGGCAAGCTAATTGTATGAGTTATTTAATTTTCGTCCCTTAAGGGAGAGGAATTGTTAATCGTAGGTTGGGGATGAATGAGGCACGAACCCCAGCGCTGTGATTTATTTTTTTGCGTTTTCCTGTTTTGCGATCGGCTGGATTTTAAGCATCATTCAGCGCCCTGCCCATTAAAGCAAAACACTTAACAAAGGCGGTGGATAAACCGGGGTCTTTAATCATTACCGCATAATCACCTTTTTTAAACTTCAACTTGCGGGAGGTGTAAGCCAGCCCTAACCTCATAATCCCGGGCGGCTTTTTCATCATATTCGCCCAGTCCTCATGTGCCGCTCTTATATCCCAGTTTGGCACGGCCTCTGAATGGCGATCTGAGGAGACTATTTGCCCATTGGCTATAACGAATACCACACGGGGCATACGCTCACCATCAATGCCAAAGGCAATAATTGAATTAAAGCCTGCCTGACCCAGTTGATCCGCAATCCCTTCACTACTGTTCCATATTTCCTTATAATTTTGAGCCCAGTCTGTTGAAAATAATTCTGGCATAAGCCATTAACCTTACGTCTGTTATAGTATTGTAATGATTCTGTTCACCTGTGCAGGCTCCCGCCACCTTTACAATGGGGGGGGTTACAAAGGTAAACACATGTTTCACCTTAATCTGGAAGCCCCCGCTGGGGCATCTGAATCAATAGCATGAATAACGTTACATTTTCAGCTTATTTGATACATGCTCGTTTCTTTACACTGAGTATTTATGTTGCTTTGTAACTTAATGAGCCAAATTACCAAAAATCGGCACATGAATCCAGTAAATTAGTAATAAACATGACTTTTAGCCTGAATTAAGCCGAATTTACTGATTCTGCAACGCCTGGCAGCCTGTTGTGTGCCGTGTTTCTATCATATAGTCTAAGCAGTAACAGGTTCAATTTTTTAACAAGGTACTCAACAATGGATAAAACACGCGCAATTAGCATTTATTTCAATGATGCCAGTAAATTACTACTTGCCCTCCTCCCGAACAGGCCCAGAATAACTACGATATCGTCACTAAAGGTGATAAAAATACTGGATAATACGTTTTTTTGATAAAAGCAGACCGAGCAGTGTTTAATATCCCGCTAAGGAATATCAAATATATGCAGGTCCACCTCTGCACCCCAGAAGCTGCCCGCATTTACTGTGCGAGGTGTACCTGTTATTTCAGACTAGATGCGACCCCAGTATCAGTAAGTTAGTAATGAGTCGGGACTCTCATCCATATAGCCCCAAAAAAACTATAACACTTTGATTTTATTTACAAAAAACTGATTATATCACTGAGATGGATGAAAAGGATACCCGCTATTCAGAAGTCGCCGTAAATACATCCCTGTAGGCTCGACATCCGCATCCATGCGGCTGACGCTTCTGAATAGCGAGTACCCTTTCCAGTCGACTTGTTAGTAATATCGCTAGTCGTTAACCCGGCGTTTTTCTAAGCCGCAGGTAAATTCGCAAACAGTTCTTTTAGCAATTTACTCACTCTGTTTTTACGCCCTTCATCGGTTTTTTCAAGCCCGGTAAACACACCGATAGCCCCTCGCCAGACCACCTTCATTAAAACAGGGTCTATTAGATCCACAACCAGGGTGCCGCGCTCATATTTGCGACTAGCCTCACTGTTTGCATTCAGCCCAGGGGCCAGACCGTAATGAATGGCCAGCGCCATATCATCCATCTCGGACTCCAACGACACATGGTACTGAATTAACAGGCTGTCTTTCCCCTCGGAGCTAAAACGATAACCCTTATCCTTTATAGCCTGATGTATACCCTCGTCTAACAGGGTCTGCACCGGCAGGCCCGATTTCTTAAATGCGCCTGAAATATCCGCATGGTTTTTTTCAACCCAACTAAACTGCGTATTACCTGTAAACTTAAAAGAGGGCTGTGTGAGCACCACAATAGAGGAGCGCTCCAGTTCGGGGTGCTGCACTTTAATATCCTCTGCCTGCACTAAAAAACTGCACAGCAACAGACTCATTACTGATAAAAAAATAATACCTGAACGCCGGGTTATAACCATAGATTTATCCACCATTAAATTGCGGGGCATCTGTATTCATCGCCTGGCCCACTGGCCAATGGCTATAGATGCTATAAAAACAATACTACTTATAATAATCTGCTATTATGCCCAGGTTTGAGATTAACCTGAACAAAAATTTGTCATTACAATTGATGGAATCCGCAAAATGCCCAGAAGAACCTGCCGAAGAACCTGCCGAAAAAACCGCATCACATCCCTTATTGTATCCATACCTGAGCGCCTCATCCTCATCCTCCCCCTGCTCCCAGCAATAGCACTAACTTTTGCTCTGTCTGCCTGTTCTGCAGAGGAGCCGAAGGCACAAAAAGAAACTATTCGCCCGGCAAAAATTATGACAGTAGGCGATCCTCTGGCAGGTGCACAACGGGTCTATCCTGGCGAGGTGGAAGCGGGAGACCGCTCCGAGCAGGCATTTCGAGTGGGTGGCGAACTGGTTAAGCTTCCGGCAAAAGCCGGCTCACGGGTAAAAAAGGGGCAGTTACTGGCTCAACTGGACCCCACCGATTTTAAGTTACGTGTTGATGAGCAACAGGCACGGTTTGATCTGGCTCAACTTCAATTTGAAAGAACCGATACCCTGGTCAAGCAACAACTGATCCCTAAATCAGATTATGACAAAGCTAAATCCAGTATGCTTTCTGCAAAAGCGGACTTAAGGCTGGTCAAAGCCAGTCTGGCATACACTGAATTACGCGCACCCTTTGATGGGGTTATTTCTAAAGTGAATGTGAAAAACCATGAGAATGTGCGCCAGACTGAAGTCATACTGGTTATTCAAACCACCGATAATATCGACATTACCTTTAATTTATCTGAAAATATTCTCTCCAAACTCAAAAGAGGCAGCGGCAAAAACGCACAGCCCAGGGTTGTTTTTGATGCCTTTGCTGAGAAAACCTATACAACGCATGTAAAAGAGTTTGATACTGAGGCCGATCCACAAACGCGCAGCTATAAAATCACCCTCACCATGGCAGCTCCCACAGAGTTCATTGCGCTGCCTGGCATGAGCGTCAATGTGCATCTGGATTTCTCCACCATGGTGGAGAAATCCAGCGCTAGTTTAGTTGTACCGGTAGAGGCGGTATTCTCCCCTGAAGACAAGGCACTGGATAAACGCACTCACAAAGTATGGAAACTCAATACAGACACGATGCAGGCACAGGGCATTGAGGTCACTATCGGTCAGCTGCATAGCCAGGGCATTGAAATCACATCCGGCCTACAACCAGGCGATCAGATCATTACCGCCGGTGTTAACTTTATAAAAGAAGGACAGAAAGTTAAACCGTGGATTAAAGAGTCCGGCCTTTAAAACAGGTCAAAAATCACCCTCTCTTTACACTTAAAATACATTGACGACTATGAATATTGCAGAATTCTCAATTCGTAACAAACTGATCAGCTGGATGATTACCCTTATTTTTCTGGTAGGTGGCATCATTTCCTACTCCAGTTTATCCCGTCTGGAAGATCCAGAGTTCACGATTAAAGATGCGGTAATTATTACCCAGTACCCGGGCGCGACCCCGCAGCAGGTCGAGGAAGAGGTGACCTACCCGTTGGAGAATGCACTGCAACAACTGCAGTATGTAGATTATATACGCTCAATATCAACCAATGGTCTGTCGCAAATCACCGTCACCATGAAGCGCCAGTACAACAAAAATCACTTACCACAGATCTGGGATGAGTTACGCCGCAAGGTCAATGACCTGACCCCCTCCTTACCCCCCGGCGTACTACCTCCCCTGGTTAATGATGACTTTGGCGATATATTTGGCCTGTTATATGCCATTATTGGCGATGGCTATAGCTATCGGGAGCTCAACGACTATGTCGATTACCTACGCCGTGAGCTGGTGCTAGTAGAGGGCGTTGGCAAAGTAGCCGTGGCGGGCAAACAACAGGAACAGGTGTTTGTAGAAATCTCTATCACTCGCATGACACAACTGGGTATACCTTATCAGCGGCTTTATGAAATTCTTGAAACACAGAATATTGTTTCAAATGCGGGTGCCATCAAAATTTCATCTGAAAATATCCGCTTCCATCCAACGGGCGAATTTCAGGATGTAAAAGAGCTGGAAAACCTGCTTATTAGTAGCTCCGGCGATCAGAACCTTATTTATTTAAAGGACGTTGCCAATGTCAGCCGTGGCTTTCAGGAAGTACCCACCCACCTGGTTTCACTCAATGGTCGCCAGGCCATCTCTCTGGGCATCTCATTTGCCTCGGGCTTTAATGTTGTAGACGTTGGAGAACGCATTGATGCGCGCCTCACTGAACTTGAATATGCGCGCCCTGTGGGCATTGAACTAGCAGCCCTTTATGACCAGCCAAAACTGGTCGCCGCCTCAATAAACGCATTTGCAATTAATTTACTCGAAGCGGTGGTTATTGTTATTGTAGTTTTACTGATTTTTATGGGCATGCGCAGTGGCCTGTTAATTGGCCTGATTTTATTTCTCAC
>UOFJ01000136.1_pt1 | contig 11770 bp, 4 predicted proteins | sample 1988251 | NCBI WGS metagenome assembly UOFJ01 (sample SAMEA4712194, study PRJEB27164) | hydrothermal vent metagenome | biome: marine basaltic hydrothermal vent biome; feature: marine hydrothermal vent; material: mineral | place: Pacific Ocean | collected 2011-06-14/2011-07-23 | depth 1689 m
CATAATACCGAAACCGATTATAGTAAAGCCCGCTTTCCTCATCTTCAAGCTGGCCCTGAAAGCGCAATAAACAGGTAATATTCCCATTAGCATCATTGGCTGCCCGCCCTGAACCTGCCTGTACCTGAGCAATTCCTCCCCAGAGCTTATGACTAGCCGACCAGCGCAGCTCCCCCTCTTCCGACAACAGCTCTTTCGGTGTCCCCAGATGATCAGTCACAATATAACTCAGCTCACCATCCACCTCCTGCGCAATCGGCCGAAAGCTATCCTGCTCATAATGATAAGCCACAGTCTGTTCACGGCCATCGGCATAAATTCTACGCTCTTCACGACCATACCCAGACACCCATCGTTACTATTGACTTCATACCACCACAAAGGAATTGATTACAATCAGGGAGCAGATAATGCCAAAACCCCGTTATACTCAGGTTTCACTCGAAGCCACACCTTAATTACCACTGTATATCTCGCTGCGTTCGACAATCATGGCTATGCGATGAGCACTATGAACATTGAAGACAGTGGTTAGAAGACAGGTTGAGTGCTCAAAGCTGCAAAAAGCACGCCAGTCTGTCCTCGGATGGTTACGATTTATGCTCTGAGTTTGAAAGAATTTGCCACTTATTCGTATATTCTGCTGGATTGCAAGACCTGACCCGAATGGCATGCGAATGGCATGTAACTTCATGACATGAAAACGATCAAAAACAATATCTGCATTGGGCAAGCAGTCCCGTACAGATTTTTGATAGGCCGGCCCCATATCCATCGCTACAGCCTCTATACAGGCTGCGGTTTCACTCGGTAGCTGTTTTAAAAATTGTGAAAAAACATCGGATGTTCGTCCTGTTTCAACCCAAATTAAATGCCCCTCAAGCATGTCATATACAACGGTCATATAGTCATGCCCCTTAGCCCGTGCAACTTCATCAACTCCTATATATTTGAGGTTCTTAAGTTGCCCAGGATCAAGTGCTGGCAGTGTCTTATGCAAATATTTTTTATCTATATTTTTTACCGTTTCCCATCGTATTTTTAAGTGGTTGGATACCGCTTGAATGCTCATGTGGCGACACAATCCACTGACTAACTGACAAAGCCGATCTGTAAAATGAACCCCCTTCTCGACAAAAGGACTGCGCTCTATACGCCGTTCATTTTTGTTGATATAAACCTGCGCCAACTCTATTTCAATAGTGCACATATGACCCATTAGGGGCGTATCTCTAATCTTACGCTTAATCAGCTTGTTGATTCGACAATGCTGGCCTGTGACAGGGTCTACAGCGGCCCGGCGCTTATCTCGTGAGCACCGGATATGAACACTGCTGTCTTCATCATTAAACTGGATCTGGTTGATTTTCTGGCCATTTAATGACAGTATTTTGCTCGGGATGTTAAGGCTCATTTATCAATTGCTTATAAAGTTGTGGAAAACCTTATATTTCAACTGATTAGCGATGTTTTAGCATCCTTTTTTATACATAAGACCGGAGAAGAGCCAGACAACACTGAAACAATACCTTAGCTTTGTATAGTATCTGCCATCTGTTGATTACCTCATCCATATCCCATGCCTCTATTTGAAGCTCGTTTACATTCGGTACTACATGATAATAGTTTGACATAATAGCGTAGGCATAGAGGTACAGTAAAAAGGCCAACGTACACAACATAAATAGCAATGATAATAGAGTCTGGTTTCAGGTGAAGTTTGAGTGTAACGGAATCTGACATGGTCTACTCCCTGGGCTTATGGTTAATTCCTTCTGTTGATTAACAATTTACACCTGTAATAGCATCATGTCAATGAATATCCAAACAAAATTTGTCAAAAATTATTATGCACACCTCGTTGGTAATTATGACTAGTAGTTTGTGAATAGTAGCCGTCAATTATAGTTATGAATAATATTTCAGGGGTTAATCGGGTATTATTTAACAATAATGCAGGAAAAAGCATAGTTTATAAAAATAACAAACCTTTAACTATACCTATTAAGCTTAAGGTTAATAACATGAAATCGCTCACATAATTTATTTTATATTTAAAAAATAGTTGAATTTAAAATTCGCGTCTGAGTATAATAATCTATTGAAAAATAATAATAAATTTTATACAGCCAGACTGGCAAAAAATTAAGGAGATACAATATGAGGAACAAAATAGTAATATCAGGAATGTCATGCAGGTTTCCAGCGTCACCAACATACCAGACATTATGGGAAAATTTACTTTCAAAAAAAGACATGCTCACCAATGATGACCTTAGGTGGCCAGCAGGAAGCTTTGGCATCCCGGAGCGTTTCGGAAAAATAAATACGGTAGATAAATTTGATGCTGCATTTTTTGGTGTACATGGTAAACAGGCAGACAAAATGGACCCGCAGTTGCGCCTGTTGCTTGAAGTCAGCTATGAAGCATTTATAGATGCAGGTATTGACCCTCAGGATATTAAAGGTTCAAACACAGGGGTTTTTACAGGTGCCTGCGGTAGTGACATGCTGTCAATTAGTGGTAATAATATTGAATCAATTACTGGCTATGAAAACAGCGGCTGCTCATTATCCATGTTTTCTAATCGCCTCTCGTTTTATTATGATTTTCATGGCCCCAGCCATACGATAGATACCGCCTGTTCATCATCCATTGTTGCACTAGATTCTGCTATTACAGCACTTGAAGAGGGCAAATGTGACTATGCTATTGTGAGTGGAACAAATGTTATTTTTAGTCCATCAATAAGCCTCGGATTCTCAAAACTAAATATGCTCTCCTCCACTGGAAGCTGCAAATCATTTGATCAGTTAGCTGATGGCTATGCGCGTTCAGAGGGTGTTGGTGCTATTATCCTGACAAAAGAATCATTGGCCAGGCGCATCCGTGCACGGGTACATGGTTCGGCAATAAATAGCGATGGATATACCGAGAAAGGCATTACCTTTCCAAACGGAAATGCTCAGCATACACTACTTAAAAATCTATACGCACAATGTAATATCAACCCAGATGATGTTAGTTATATTGAAGCCCATGGTACGGGTACAGCTGCTGGAGACCCACAGGAAGTTAACGCCATTGAGCAGGCGCTGAATATTAGCCAGCGAAGCACAGATTCACCGCTATATATAGGCTCAGTTAAATCGAATATGGGACACGCAGAAGGTGCTGCAGGCATGGCAGGCATTATTAAAGTGCTGCTTTGTATGGAGCATGGCATGATACCCGCCAATCTTCATTATTCGACACCCAATGAGAATATTGCAGCGTTGCATAAAGGTAGTATTAAAGTAGTTGATGAGCACATGCAATGGAATGGCGGCATAGTGGGAATAAACTCATTTGGCTTTGGCGGAACTAATGCACATGTTATTTTAGAAGGTGGCATTAGTCAAAATTTTAAATATCAACAGACAAACAATCAGCATGATTTGTCTAAAGTGCTACCTCCTCTCATTCCATGCGTAGCCAGAACATCTGAAGCGATTGATATATTGCTCGACTCATACACTGAATCAGATATAAACCTGGATGCAGTCAAATTTATGCAAAGCGTTGCCAATAGAGACACTGAGGCATTTCAGTACAGGGGATGCCTGATTTCAAACTATGATGAGAAATACATAAAAAATAGCCCGATAAAAGGAAAAGTTGTAGAAAATCCTCAGGAAATATGGTTTGTTTATCCCGGAATGGGTTCACAATGGAAAGGCATGGGAGAGGAATTAATGTCGCACCCGGTTTTTTCCAGCACCATACAGACGTTAAACGATGTGCTGAAAAAAACTGAAATTGATTTAACCAGGTTACTATCGAAATCAGAAGATGATCCGTTTACAGCACCCACAAAGACATTTGTAGCGATTACGGCCATTCAGTTAGCATTAACCGATATGCTCACCGCTTATAGCATTGCACCCAGTGGGATAGTAGGGCACAGCGTAGGAGAAATTGCATGCGCATATGCTGATGGTGCACTCACGAAAGAGCAGGCCATACTGGTTGCGTATCATCGTGGAAAGAGTGTTGAACAAACGCCGGAGTCCAGAGGCGACATGATTGTAGCACAGATGACATGGCAGGATGCACAGTCTCGCTGTACAGAAGATATCACACTTGCCTGTCATAACAGTGAATATAGTGTGACTTTCTCAGGCAGGCAACAGGCGATAAATGTACTAATTGAGTCATTACAATCTGAGGGCATAGATGTTCAGCAGGTTAATTCAGTGGGTATTGCTTTTCACTCACATTTAATTGAAGGCGCAGCACCGATTTTTGATAAGCATCTTGGCGATATAATTACTCAACCAACACAACGCAGCCATCGCTGGATAAGTACTTCACGTACAGAAGATGAATGGGAAAATGCAACGATGTGCTCGGCAAAATATTTTTCAGATAATTTGCTTAATCCCGTATTATTTCATGAAGCATTACAGCATATACCGGATAATGCAATAGTGATTGAGCTGGGACCTCACAGCCTGATGCGTGCGTCTTTAATTGAAAGTTTAAACACACCTGCCTACATTAATATAATGCGGCGTGATTTTAATTGCCAGGAAAGCTTTAATAATGCGCTGGCACAAGCTTATGTGGCGGGTATAAATATTGACTGGACGGGGGGAATTTACACCCCTACAGTTCAAACAGGTCAAATTTCGTTACCTGAAATGACAGGTTGGGCACATTCAAAATCATGGAAAGTACCTGATCTTGAAAAAGATATCTTAAAATCAGATGGAGGCGTCATCTATAATATAGACCTTGAGAAAGAAGAGTTTTCCTTTTTCAAAGATCATAAAATAAACAATCATATTGTGGTACCCGCTACCGGTTATTTATATCTGGTGTGGAAGGCAGTGGCTAAAATAAATAATATTCCTTTCGATCAGCTAAAAATAAAGTTTTCTGATGTTCATTTTAATCGAGCCACTATGCTTGAAGAACAGAACTCTGTTGAACTGAAAGTCAAATATTTTTCGGCGACTAATTTATTTGAGGTAACTGAAAAAGATGATCTTGTTGCCAGTGGAAGCGTGCTGCATGGTGATGAAATAGTTTTACCCGAAGTCGATTATCCTGTGCAGAATAAAACAGAAGAAAACATTTTTCTGAAAACAGCGGATATATATAAAGAGTTGCGTTTACGTGGCTATAATTATGGCGAATCCTTCAGGGAAATAAATAAAGTTTCCAGTGATGGTTGTTTTGTTGAAATAAAATGGCGAAAAAACTGGATCACATTTCTTGATTGTATGCTTCACTCAGGTGTTGTGCGTTTTGAGCGAAAAACGCTGGTTCCTACTTATATACGAAGTTTAACAATTGATCCGAGTTTACAGTCGGACAAACCAGTTATTGAATTGTATTCCGATAAGTATATCCGTTGTATTAGCTCTAAAGCAGTGGTAATAGAAGATTGTGAATTTAATGTCATGCCCTCGTCTTATCAAAAAAATCAACTCTCATTACTGTCAATGGAATTTGTACCGTTTAATCAGTCTAACTGTATTGTTAAGTCAGATAATTTCGATGTTGAAGAATATATAAAGGTACTCAGGGCTCATAATTTTCAACAATTTTCTCAATTGATAGAATATGCAAGAGATAAAAATATTTCACTTCCAGAGCACGTTTTAAAGCTACGCAAGGTTATTGAGTCACAAAATATACCAGAAGTAACGAGTAATAAAATTGAAAAATATGTAAATCATCCTGGAGGAATTCTGATAAGACTTTCACAATATGTGTATAACCAACCTGAACGGTTATTAGAAGATGCTATGCCACTAATTGTCTCATTTGATGAGTACAAAGATATTTATAAAAAAGATATCGCTTCAAATTTTTTATTCAGTGATCGTTATCTTGGTAGTATGATGGAAATTGTACTGGAAAATAATGGCGTATCCAGAGCGATTAATATCTGTGAAGTGGGCGCTGGAACAGGAGGCCTAACCACACATATTTTACCCTGGCTTCGAACTAGCGATGACACATATACCATTACTGATATATCCGGCGGTTTTTTTGAAAATTTGAAGAAAGAATTCTCCTCATTCAGTGCTGTAACAAAATATGAATCCTGGAATATATCAGATAAAGTACCAGAAAATATTGGTCATAACCTTGACCTGGTGGCAGCAAGTAATGTATTACATGCGGCACCTAACATTAAACAGGCATTGAGTAATATTCATGATTCATTGACCGAAGGTGGCTTTCTGTTGCTACATGAAACAACGCAGGGTGCTAATGAAATAATGGCTCTCTGGGGGTTTATTGAGGACATCTGGAATTATGATGATGCGTTAGATCGTTCAAGTGGGGCATTTTTATTTAAAGAACGTTGGTTAAAAATACTTGATGAAAGTGGTTTTGAAGCGATTTCTACTCATGATGATGGCCTGTTTCAAACACTTTTTCTGTGCCGTAAAAAAACAATAGATGCGACTAATATAATTACCCTTAATATCAATAATATTGAACAGGAAGTTGACACTATACAAAAACACCTGTCCACTGTTCGTGATGATGAGAATGCACGTTTATGTATGATTGGTGATCATCAATCAACGCCTGGTCTTCTGGGTCTCATTAACTGTGTGCGTAAAGAGGGAGATGGAGATCGCATAAGTGCTATATATAATAGTAGTGATGAGCAGATAAGCAGACAGATGCTAGATTCGGCTATTAAGAAAAATTTAGCCGTGTCTGTATACCAAAATTCACAATGGGGAGGATACCGTTACCTTGATATTCAGAAAAATAATAGCCGCTTAAGCGATAATGCCTACATAGACATTAGAAGCAAAGGTGATTTATCAACAATTCACTGGATTTCATCACCTAAGGAAAACAACATTAATTATGAATATGATGCCTGTTATTGTGCACTAAATTTTAAAGATGTAATGCTCGCGGCAGGCAAATTGCCAGATAGTGCATTTGAAGGCGGTGGTAAATCATTAGGTGGTGAGTTCTCAGGTATATCTATGACCGGTCGCAGAGTAATGGGATTTTTAAGCGGACCTTTTTCCACAAAAGTACAACTGGATAAGCAGGCTCCTCCCTATGTATGGGATGTGCCAGATTTCTGGACACTGGAACAGGCGGCAACGGTGCCTGTTGCCTATATGACAGCTTATCTTGCACTGGTGGTGCGTGCGGATATAAAGGCCGGGCAGCGTGTATTAATACATTCGGGCACGGGTGGTGTCGGTCAGGCATCAATTCGAATTGCACTGGCAAAAGGCTGTGAAATATTTACTACAGTCGGTTCATCACAAAAACTGGAAGTATTACATTCTCTTTTTCCTGCAATACAGGCAGACCATATATATAGCTCACGCGATACCCGATTTGAAAGACAGATTATGAATGTAACAAAGGGTAAAGGTGTTCATGTCGTTCTTAATTCACTAGCTGATGATAAGTTACAGGCAAGTTTGCGTGTACTTTCACGTTATGGTCAGTTTCTGGAAATCGGTAAGTATGACATGACAAAAAACACATTAGTGGGGATGCAAATGTATCTTCGAGATGTAAGGTTCAGTGGTGTTGGTTTGAATAATGTTATGAGAGATGATATGCCGACGCTTGAAATTATTTCCGCACTCATGAAAGAGGGTATCGAATCTGGTGTTGTAGTGCCGTTACAACGCACAGTATTTGACCATGACCAGATTGAGCAAGCATTCAGATTTATGGCAACAGGCAAACATACGGGTAAAGTACTGTTGAAAATCAGGAATGAAAAACTCGATTCGCAGGCATGTGTAAGTGCTCTGCCAAAATTCTGGTGTGAGCCAGACTGCACATACCTGATTACCGGGGGGCTAGGCGGTTTTGGATTTGAGCTCGCTCGCTGGTTGATAGACCGAGGTGCGAAGCACATTACGCTGACAGGTCGTTCAGGTGTTAAAAATGCTTATCAGCAACATTGGCTGAATATCTGGAAAAACAAAGGTATTTCTATTGTTATTAGCCATCTGGACGTAAGCGATGAGATGCAGGCCAGGACATTAATAACCCATATTAACCAACGACATACATTGAAAGGAATTTTTCATCTGGCAATGGTCATGGAAGATGATCTTTTATTGAATATGAAAAGTGAAAAATTTAAACATGTGGTTGATATTAAATATGGCGCATGTGAGTATCTGGATAAACTTAGTCGTAAGCTTTGCCCTGATTTAAGTGAATTTGTAATGTTTTCATCACTTTCAGGTGCTTTTGGTAATCCTGGACAGTCTGCTTATGGCTACGCAAATTATGCAATGGACAGACTCTGTGAAAGGAGAAAACAACAGGGACTCCCCGGATTATCTATACAATGGGGTGGAATCGGTGATGTTGGATTTATTAATGAGAACATGGACTATGTTAATATTTCAGCTATGCGCATTAAAGAGCAGAGCCTGTCTTCCTGCCTTGATACACTGGGTGAGTATTTACTACAGGATAAACCAGTAGTTTCCAGTTGTATTTTAAGAAATGATATTTTTGAGAAGTCAAATAACGGCAATAATTCTAATTATGGTGAAAAAACAGAAGAAACGCTGTTGTTATATATAAAAAATATACTGGGTATATCAGAAGAAATGCCAGTGAGTGATGATAAAAAATTTAATACGCTGGGAATGGACTCGCTAATGGTGGTTGAAATAAAGGGTAAGCTTGAATCAGATTATGGTATAACACTCACCTTACCAGCCATACAGCAACTAAATTTTTCAACATTGAAATATCTGTATAATAACAGGCATAACACAGATAATGATTCAGGCGTCGCAACCAATATGAATAAATTAGAACCTGAAAATACTAAAGTTAATACCGATATAAAAATATTTGAACTAATTTCTGGAAACACAGATGACACTAATATAGTGTATTTTTTGAATGGTATTGTTTCAGATCCTGTTTCTATTATAAATGATTTGGATATTCCGAAAAGCAGTAGCGTGTATATTATCAGATATGAACAGGCGGGTAATATGGACAACCTGGCTGATGTATGGGAAAACCATATACTGGAACATGAGGTATCTGCAAAAAAAATACATATCATAGGTTTTAGTACAGGTGCTACCATTGCACATAGATTTAAAAAAATAAAAAACTTATCGCATTTGTCTGTAGAAATTAAATATACCTCTATTTCACCGCCTGACAAATACATGTTTGAATCATTGCGTGAATTTTCAGTGGAGTTTCTTGAGAGTGTATCAAAAGAGGACGCAATGAATGAGCTAAGTACAATGCCATGGATAAATGATGCCCACATTATTGATCACCATGACATAATAGACCAGCTTAAGTTTATTATTTCAGATCACTTTTATGCTAAAGAACTTTCAGTGGTGGATACTATCGTTATTCCGAAAGACGATCCTTATTGCTGGACGACTAAAAAATCAGAGTCTATGGCATCTGAGGTTGTGAGCGTTGCTGGTAGACATGATCTTAGAAGCTTTGCAGTGAATGAAATTATGTTTGGCTAAAGCGTGATATCATAATATTATATACCAGAGGAATGAAGTATATAGCGGCGACAGTCAGTGTTGATCGTCGCCGCTTTTAGCGTTATATTATCGATACGGATAAAAAGGATGCCCGCTATTGAGAAGCGTCAGCCGCAGGGATGCGGATGCCGAGCCTACAGGAAGGTATTTCCGCCGCCTTCTCAATTGTGGGCATCCTTTCTATCCACTTCGCTAACAAAGGGTGAATAGCTACATAATTTCTTATATTAATTAGCAATTTACGCCTATGCTGGTATCATATCAGCAGCTATGATAAGTGTCAGGATAATTAATTATGAATAATGGCTACCCACACACAAAATAATTCTGAACTATTGTTCCAGATCTCCCCTGTCATACCTGTAACATCGCCTGCCCGTTAATAACTGCTTAAATTAGAACCGGTTCACACTATTGCTATAAACAAATGATGCTTATAATCTGCACAGGAAATGCCATAATTATGTTGTCCAGATCGAAAAGGCCGCTTTTCGGCTATATATTGCTATTATTCAGCACTTTAATACAGGCTGAAACAAGTGGCCGCCTGAATCTGAATGCAGACCTGAATGAAAATACGCATGGCATGAACTTACGCCAGGCTATTAATAAAACATTTGAACATAACCCGGCATTAAAATCGTTGCACCATCAGCTCAGAGCACAACAGGGGCTGGAGTTACAGGCGGGTTTTGCAGCCAGCCCTGAGCTTGATTTTGTTGTTGAGGATGCGCTGGGAACAGGTGATTTTAAAGGCATGGACATGGCGCAGGCTACCCTGGGTATTAGCTGGGTAGTAGAGGGCGAAATTCGCCAGAGCTTTATAGATGAGGCTCATGCGGGTACATTATCGCTATCCACCGAGGAGAACATCAAACGCCTGGATGCGGCGGCAGAAACAGCACGATTGTATCTAATTTGCCTGTCCCATCAGGCACGGATGATAAATGCAGACAACACCCTTAAACTTGCCAGTGAAACGGTTAGCGCTGTACATAAGCGAGTAATAGCTGGCAAGGCACCAGAAGCTGAGCTAGCACGAGCTGAGGCTGAGCTGGCAAAAAAGCAACTTGATCGTGAGGCGCTAGATCACCAGCTGAACTCGGCAATCCATTTACTGGCCGCACAATGGGGCGTGACACAGCCCCATTTCACACAGGTTGAAGGCGATATTTTCCGCCTGCCAACCCCGTTATCATTTGAAACACTTAAAAACCGTATTGAACAAAGCCCTGATTTTCTTCGCCTGTTATCAGACAAACGTCTCCGACAGGCGCAGTTAACACTCATGCAATCCCAGAGCAATCCGCAATGGCGCGTTAATCTTGGGCTGCGCCATTTTGAATTTACTAATGATCAGGCACTGGTTGCGGGCATTAGCATTCCTTTTGGTGAACGGACTCAAAACACCGGACGTATTTCTGCTGCGCGGGAAAGAATATCACAAACCCATGCTCTTCAGGATGAGCTCCGGGTGCGAATACAAACCACTCTGTTTGTACTGTCTCAGCAATTGCAACACAGCATACATCGAGTTGATGCTTACCAGGAACAGATTATCCCCCGGCTTGAAGCCGCATTTAAACAAACCCGTCAGGCTTATGAGATGGGACGCTACAGTTATCTTGAGTGGCGCAGCGTGCAGGCAGAACTACTCGATGCACGCACTTCATTAATCGAAGACAGTATCGATGCACGCCTGAAAATGATTGAGATTGAACGTTTGACTGGCATACCAGTAACCCGCCCGGCAGACAATAGATAATGAGAACAACTATGAAAGCATTTAACCTGCATCAGACCAATCTGCACCAGGCCAACTGGCATTGGACCAGCCTGTATTGGACAGCCATCATCCTGCTGGCTATTTTTTCAGGCACACTAATAAGCGCCTGTGACAATACATTGTCTGAACACCACCATTCAGACAATACTGCACACAGTGGCGCTGAAGAAGCCGAGATCATAAAAGGCCCGCATGGCGGGCGCATGTTAAGCAGCAAACACTTCGAGCTTGAATTATCCATTTTTGAAACCGGTGTACCCCCTGAATTTCGCGCCTGGGCCAGATTCAAAGAACAGCCGCTAGCCCCCTCTGAAGTCGAGCTTAAAATCACCCTGACACGCCTTGGCGGTAAAGTCGATAAAATAAATTTCAAACCCCACGCCGATGCACTGCGCGGTGACAGCGTTATCTATGAACCACACTCTTTTGTGGTTCATATCG
>UOFJ01000429.1_pt1 | contig 11708 bp, 9 predicted proteins | sample 1988251 | NCBI WGS metagenome assembly UOFJ01 (sample SAMEA4712194, study PRJEB27164) | hydrothermal vent metagenome | biome: marine basaltic hydrothermal vent biome; feature: marine hydrothermal vent; material: mineral | place: Pacific Ocean | collected 2011-06-14/2011-07-23 | depth 1689 m
CTGGGCAGATGGTCTTTCCTGAATAACCCTAATTTCGTTCTATGAATATGTAGTTCTGCAAACTACAGTCCACCACAATGCCACCTGGGCAGATGGTCTTTCCTGAATAACCCTAATTTCGTTCTATGAATACGTAGTTCTGCAAACTACAGTCCACCACAACGCCACCTGGGCAGATGGTCTTTCCTGAATAACCCTAATTTCGTTCTATGAATATGTAGTTCTGCAAACTACAGTCCACCACAACGCCACCGGGGCACATGGTCTTCTCTATACACCCGATTTTCGTCCCAGGAGCCTGTCATTCTTCAACAACAGCCCTCCGCAACACTACTCAGGCGAGTACTCACTCCCCGCTTAAAAATCACAAAAATAAACGGTTATGGAATATGGAGGCGGGTCCCGGAGTCGAACCGAGGTAGATGGATTTGCAATCCACTGCATAGCCACTTTGCTAACCCGCCATATTTGGCTCATAAATAAAAAAACCTCGAACTGGCGAGGTTTTAATATAACATTGTTCAGCCGCCAACTCTGAACTTTTTTAATCTGGAGCGGGTGATGAGGATCGAACTCACGACATTCTCGTTGGCAACGAGATGCTCTACCGCTGAGCTACACCCGCCTTGTCTCTTTCCAGCTTTTGCCTTCAACAGAGGGCGCTATTATAGAGATCACTGGTTTCTGGTCAAGCTATAATTTCGTTTAATTTCAATATTTTTCAACAGCATACCCCCAGCCCCTGCCACTCTGCTGTTTTTCCACACTTAACCGCCTTTCATCTCCAACCAGCCGGCTTTCAGGTAATCAATCATGGAAACTATGGTTAATATGGCCGCTATAATCAGTAATACCAGCCCAGTCTCATGGGTCGCCAGACCATACCAGTCGTCTCGGTGCAACAAAAAACCCAGTGCAAACATCTGTACAAAGGTTTTATACTTGCCCAACGTCGATACCGCAACCTTATCGCCTACTCCTTTTTTTGCCATCCATTCCCTGAGCGCGGAAATAACGATCTCACGCCCAACAATAATACAGGTGGATAATACAATAATGGCTTCCGGGTGCGCTGAAACCAGTAATATCAGAGCCACCGAAACAATCAATTTGTCCGCTACCGGGTCCATAAAGGCACCAAAATCAGACGATTGACCTAATTTACGCGCAAAATAACCATCAAGCCAGTCCGTTACACAGGCCAGGCCATATATCCAGGCCGAGGCAGGCCGTGCCCAGTCGTAGGGCAGGTAAAACATGATAATAATCACCGGTATAAAGGCGATGCGTACCAGTGTCAGGCTATTAGGTATATTCAGTATCATATTTATTCAGTTATTTGCTAATGATGCATTTGTGCCTCATGATCGCAGCACATCATAAATGATTTGCGCTAAATTTCTACTAATACCCGGCACTTTCTCCAAATCTTCTACCCCTGCCTGCTTTATTCCCTGCAATCCACCAAAATGACGGATTAAATTTTGCCTGCGCTTTGGCCCTAATCCCGCTATGGTTTCCAGTACTGATGTGCGACGCGCTTTATCTCGCTTCGCCCGATGCCCGCTAATCGCAAACCGGTGCGCTTCATCCCGCACATTAAGAATCAAATGAAAGGCGATAGCGTCTTGCGCCAGGTAAAGCTCTTTTCGTCCATCACTGAATACCAGCTTTTCCAGCCCGGCTTTGCGCCCCTCGCCCTTTGCAACACCAATCAGCAGAACGTCATCTATCTGCAACTGATCCATCACTTCAACGGCCTGGCGCAATTGCCCTTTGCCGCCATCAATAAAGAGTATATCGGGCATTTTATTACCCTCCTCTTGCGTTTTCTTCAACCTTGAATAACGTCGCTGAATCGCCTGGCGCATGGCGGCATAGTCATCCCCAGGCTCGATACCTTCTATATTAAATCGACGGTAATCCTGTTTAAAAGCCCCCTCAAGCGTAAACACCACACAGGAGGCAACCGTGGCTTCTCCCATGGTATGGCTGATATCAAAACATTCCAGCCGTGTGGGTATCTCATCAAGCTGCAACACCTGCTGCAATGCCTCAAAGCGCTTCAGGGTACCTGCTCGGGAATTCATTCTGGCTTTAAGCGCAGTTTCGGCATTGGTCAGGGCCATTTTTAGCCAACGCGCCCGATCGGACCGAACCTGGGAGGTCAGACGGATTTTATGCCCCAGATGCTCGCTAATCGTTTGCTGCATGGCCGGCATATCGTCTAGCGAGTGGCTGAGTATAATTTCCCCCGTCTGTTGCTGCGCGCCCTGTTGCTGTAGATAGTACTGGGAAACAAACGCATCAAGCACCGCCTGTTCACTCATCGCTTCGGGCAACTGGGGGTAGTAGCTCCTGTTACCCAGATTTCGCCCCTCGCGGATAAAAAACACCTGCACGCAGGCTTGTGGGCCATTGCTGTAACAAGCCACAACATCCACATCTTTGCCATCGCCAGAGATATACTGCTTTTCTACGACCTTCTGCAACATGCGAATCTGATCTCGATAAAGCGCGGCTTTTTCAAAATCGAGCTTTTCAGAGGCCGCTTCCATCTGCACTATCAGGTCTTCAATAAGGCGGGTACTTTTGCCTTCAAGAAATAATAACGCATGATTAATATCTGAACGATAGCGCTCTTCACTAATATACCCCACACAGGGTGCTGTACAGCGTTTAATCTGGTATTGCAGGCAAGGCCGCGAGCGATTGCTGAAATAGCTGTCATCACACTGCCTGATTTTAAATATCTTATGAATGAACTGCAGGCTATCGCGCACAGCGCCGGCGCTCGGAAAGGGACCAAGATAGCGACCTTTTTTCCGTTTAACACCCCGGTGTATCACAATCTGTGGATAGACATCCTGATCGGAGACATAGATATAAGGATAGGATTTGTCATCACGCAATAAAATATTGTAAGGCGGCTGATGCGCTTTTATAAGGTTCGATTCCAGCAGCAAGGCTTCACTTTCGGTATGCGTGAGTGTCACCTCTATATGCTGAATTTTGCTTACCAGCGCCTGTGTCTTAATCGACAGGCCTGCTTTTCTGAAATAGCTGGAAAGCCGGTTTTTCAGATTTTTCGCTTTACCCACATAAAGCAGTTTCTGCTCGACATCGAACATACGATACACACCCGCACGCGTGGATACATGTTTTAAAAACGCCTGAGAATCAAAAACCGTGTTTTCAGGCGAGGGCTCTACGAATGAATCTGCGGGTGTATCTATAGGCGGCATGAAGAGTCTTAACGGGTTTTAAAAGGCGCTATATAACAACGTACTTGCTTAATTATATTCTTCTTTGTGTAGGATAAGTGTTCCACGGACGATTTAATTCCTCGATTTAGTGCAAATAGCACCTGCATTTTTATCACCCGGATTTTAGTCATAATTAACATTGTAAACAATCTATAAATCATTGATTATTAACAAATTAAACATCGAGACATGCTTTCATGCTGACACAATGCAAAACACCCGCTATTAAACGGGTGTTTTGCTTCAATATACTTGTTTTAATACAAATCAGTTAAATAATTCACTTCACAACAATACTATAAGCTACTGTTTATAAAAGCTATTATAATTAAAACAATTACAATTCATGAACTAATACTACCCGCACTCCCCCCGTTAGCGCAGATTTTATTAATTAGTCCTCATCCAGTAAGCCGTGCTTAATGGCCAGATGCATCATTTCCACATCGTTAGACACATCCAGCTTTTCATGCAGGCGCTTTCGATACGTACTGATTGTTTTCGGGCTCAACGAAAGCTGCTCTGAAATGGCGTTTGTACGCATCCCCTGACTAATCATAATCAGCACCTGCAGCTCACGTTGCGACAATACATCAATTAAAGAGTCTTCTCCGGGCAGCATAGAAAGCGCCAGTTGCTGTGCAATACTGGGCGCAATATAGCGCTTGCCTGCATTCACTTTCTGAATGGCTTCTACCATTTCATCCACCGGGCAGCCCTTGGTTAAATACCCCACTGCCCCCGCTTCCAGTAAACGCCTGGGCAACGGCCCTTCGCTGTGCACCGTTAGCACAATGACTTTACTCTCCGGGTGCGTTTTGCTGAGCCGAGAGGTCGCTTCAAAGCCACCAATACCCGGCATATTAATATCCATTAAAATAACATCCGGTTTTATTCTACGCACTTTTTCCAGCGCAATTTCACCACTGTTCGCTTCAGCTACCACCTCGATGCCCGGCTGGTCCTCCAGCAGGCGACTTAGCCCATAGCGAATTAAATCATGGTCATCTACCAGCATGACTCTAATATTGGCCACAGCATGCCCTCATTTTCATTCTTTAATGCTAACTATTCAGCTCACTTCTACATATGATGAATTGCTAACTTTTAATAAATAACCCCTGATTAATATCAGAAGTTCCAGCCCTGTTATAACAAAGCCAGATACGGCTATTCCAATATGGATAATTAACTAAAATAAAACATAAGACATAAGACAGGATCACGTTTAATCTTTTTATGTACGCTTTCTTATGTACCATAGGACACATAAACTGAAAAACTATGCGCGCCTCATTCAAGAACATAGATAATAACAGCCCTGAGCTGGTTTGGACACCTCCATGAGCCAGACACTTTCTATTGCACTTTCTATTGCACTTACCATTGCCTGAAAGGATGACAAACCAGGTTCACATTATAATACCGGGGATCCTCGGTTACCTCCTTTCCTGCCCAGACCGGTTTTTCAAATTTTTCATCTTCTCGGTCCAGCTCAATTTCAGCCACCATCAACCCTTCATTGTCGCCATAAAATTCATCTATTTCCCAGGTATGCTGCCCCACCTCTACGATATAACGCGTTTTATCAACCTGCGGATGCTCGCACAGTTGCTCAAGCATCTGCTCAGCTTCGGGCAGTGGAATCTCGTATTCGTATTCCATACGCCGCATACCTAATTCGGCACTCTTTACATTAATATTAGCCTTTTCACCTTGCACTCTGATGCGCACCGAGGCTTTATCCATTTTACCCAGGTAGCCCTGGCGAATTCTGTGGGAGCGAACCACCTGCTCTCGCCAGTCATCATTGGCCAGCAAAAATTTTCGTTCTATTTCAACAGGCATACTTTTTTCTCTTACCAACTCAACGTGTTAGTGCTATCTTCTAACGAGTCCTTCGTAGATACAATAAAAATTATCATGCAAAATGAATTTAATCTCGATTGCGAGCTGATTTACGTTAATCATGCCGCTGTGGCACCCTGGCCCACACGCACAGTTGAAGCGGTAAAAAACTTTGCCAGTGAAAATGGCGCTGTCGGTTCGCGCCACTATGCCAACTGGTTAAAAACCGAGCAGCAACTGAAGCAATCCCTGGCTCAGCTCATTAATGCCGCCTCAGCAGATGAAATAGCCCTGCTAAAAAACACCTCCGAAGGGCTCTCTATTATTGCCCGAGGTATTGAGTGGCAGGCCGGCGATAATATTGTCATTAGCGATGAAGAGTTTCCGTCTAATTTCATTGTCTGGGACGCGTTGAAAGCCAGAGGCGTTGAGCTGCGCATTGCCAAACTTTCCAGTAACTCAGCAAACCCCGAACAGGCCATTATTCAGCAGATGGATAAAAACACCCGCCTGTTAAGCATCAGCGCAGTGCAATATGCTTCAGGAATACGCCATGACTTAAAGCAACTGGGGGAGGCCTGCAAGGCACACAATAGCCTGTTTTGTGTGGATGCAATACAGCACATTGGCGCACTGCAGTTTGATGTGCAGGCCATTGATGCAGACTTTGTTGTCGCCGATGGACACAAATGGATGCTTGGACCTGAGGGCCTGGCCCTGTTTTACTGTAAACACTCAGCAATGAATCAACTTGAACTACAGCAGTTTGGCTGGCATATGGTAGAGGACCTGTCCGATTTTGAGGCCATGACCCAGCAGTGGCAGCCCGCAGCCAATGCCCGGCGGTTTGAATGTGGCAGCCAGAACATGCTAAGCATCCATGCACTAAACGCCAGCGTTAGCCTGCTACTTGAACGCGGCATGGAAAACATTGAAGCCGCTGTCACCGCTAATATACAGGCATTAATCGAGCTTTTTAAACCACTGGCTAATATGCATATTATAAGCCCCACCGATACTCACAGCCATGCGGGTATTTTTACCTTTAAAAAACACAACACCGAGCCTCAGCTTATGTACCAGTACCTGGTAGAACAGGGTGTGGTATGCGCGTCTCGCGGTGGCGGCATCCGTTTTTCACCGCATTTTTATAATACCCAGACGGAGTTTGAACAACTTGCCCAGCTGGTAGATGGATATAATTGATCTAAAGCACAGTAAATTACTGAAAATAAGCGCATTATTAACTAAACTCACAGGTATAAGCGCGGTCTACACACTATAGGTTTGCGCAATACCCAGACCCGGTTAAGAGGGTCCGATATAAGGGTCCCGATTAAGCGGCCAGGTTAAAGCACTATCAGAGTCACTTATTTAATAATAAGCGTAAATAATAATAAGCGTAGTGATAAAACGGAGATAAAGCTCACTAAATATGCTCAATAAACTTCGCAATACTATCTGGGAAAGGGTAGTCGAATGGTTACTCACAAACCGGGACGATTCACAAATGCCACTATCGGACTTCGATCGCCTGCGATACGAGATCCGCCCCGGAGATGTTATCCTGATTGAAGGACGCTCCCCGGTCAGTGAGATCATTAAAACCATTACCCTGAGCAACTGGACACATTCGGCGATTTATATTGGCCGACTGCACAATATTGACGACCCGGTACTGCGCGAGTTTATTCAGAAGTTCTACTCCGGCGAGCCCGATGATCAGCTCATAATAGAGTCTCAGCTAGGGGATGGTACCATTGTAGATAATATACACAAATACAAAGACGATCACCTGCGAATTTGCCGCCCTACCAGCATTACGCGCACCGATGCTCAGAAAGTAATTTCCTACTCGGTTAACCGACTGGGCACCAACTATAATGTAAGGCAGATATTTGATCTTGCCCGCTTTTTGTTTCCCTACGGCTTACTGCCACGACGCTGGCGTTCCAGTTTATTTGAGCACAATGCGGGCACCCCCACTCACACGGTTTGCTCAACCATGATGGCAGAGGCATTTGCCTCAATACACTACCCTATTCTTCCTGTATTGCACCGAGATGAGAATGGACAACTAATTATGTATAAGCGCAACACCCAGCTTATTACCCCCAGGGACTTTGACTATTCTCCCTATTTTGACGTTATTAAATACCCTATACTGGACTTTGATGAATTAGCAATCTATCGAAAAATGCCCTGGGGAATTGACGGTGTCATGCTCAATGACGAACATGACTTAACCATGCCTGCACCGCGCATAGTGAGCAAAACGGTGGAACCAAAACTAAATACCGGGGAAACAGACACAAGAGCAGAACATAAAAACATAAAAAATAGCCACGCGGGTACAGAGGATGGTAAGAAAATTGAGACCGACCCTGTAACAGACACCCCGTTGCACTATACCCCCTGAACCTGACACAGATGAACACCAGGAAATAAAAACATGTTATTAACCATTATAGATGCACTTTTTACACGCTTGCGCTCAACTGACCGCTTCAGGTTCAACGCTAAAACATAAAGGAGAATAGAATGCTCACCTGGATATTAGTTTTTATTATTACCATCGCTATTGCCGCTTATCTGCGTCTGCCTCAGGTTATCTGGAGCGCCATTCTGGGCTTCGTGCTCCTCCTGTTTAGCTTTTCAGGCGTAGCATCTCTGGCATCTCTGGCCATTATATGGGCATTGTATCTTATCGTCATCGTACCGGTTAACCTTCCCCATATTCGACAGAAATACATTTCCGAACCCATGCTTGAGTTTATGCGCAATGCCATGCCCAACATATCAGAGACTGAACAGGAAGCACTGGATGCAGGTAAAACCTGGTGGGAAGTTGATTTATTCAGCGGTAAGCCCGACTACTCAAAAATTCGCGATTTACCCACACCAAAACTGAGCGATAAAGAACAGGCTTTTTTAGATGGCCCAGTAGAAGAACTGTGCACGATGCTCGATGACTGGAAAATAACCCAGGTTGACCACGACCTGCCCAAAACGGTGTGGGAATTTTTAAAAAAACACCAGTTTTTCGCCATGATTATTCCCGAGTCCTACGGCGGCCTGGAATTCTCTGCGCTGGGACACTCCAGTGTTGTACTAAAAATAGCGGGGCGCAGTATCACCGCCGCAGTCACCGTTATGGTCCCTAACTCGCTGGGCCCCGGTGAGCTGCTATTACGCTATGGCACGCAGCAGCAAAAAGATTATTACCTGCCGCGCCTGAGCACTGGAGAGGAAATTCCCTGTTTTGCCTTAACCGGCCCGGAAAATGGCAGCGATGCGGGCGCGATGTCAGACAGTGGCGTGGTTTGTCACGCCCACTTTAATGGTGAGGATAATGTGCTGGGCATTCGCCTCAACTGGGAAAAACGCTATATCACACTGGGCCCGGTGGCAACGCTGCTTGGCCTGGCCTTTAAACTCTATGACCCGGAGCATTTAATCGGTGAAAAAACCGACATTGGCATTACCCTGGCACTCATAAAAACAGATATAGAAGGCATTGAGATCGGCAACCGCCACTTCACCTCTAATAATATGTTTATGAATGGCCCCAATCGAGGTAAAGATGTCTTTATACCCATGGACTGGGTCATTGGTGAGCAGGAGCACCTGGGCAAAGGCTGGACCATGTTAATGAACTGCCTGTCAGAGGGGCGCGCCGTTTCATTACCCGCCCTGAGCACTGGTGCCGGGCAATATATGTCGCGTTACACCGGCGCTTATTCTCGCGTTAGAAAGCAGTTTAAAATTCCCATTGGCTATTTTGAAGGTGTCGAAGAATCACTGGCCGCCATCGCCGGAAACACCTATATTATGAATGCCGCACGCAAGCTCACCTTAAGTGGGCTGGACAGCGGCGAGCACCCATCGGTCATATCCGGCATTGTAAAATACCAGATGACAGAACGCATGCGCACGGTTATTAACCATGCAATGGATATACACGGGGGGCACGGTATATGCCTTGGGCCAAAAAACTTTATTGGCCGTGCCTACCAGGGTATTCCCGTGAGCATTACCGTTGAAGGGGCCAATATCCTCACTCGCACAATGATCGTTTTTGGCCAGGGCGTGATACGCGCTCATCCCTTTTTACTGCGCGAAGTAGAAGCGGTGAACCACCCCGATCATGACACCTCCATCACCCTGTTTGATGACGCCCTGTTTGGGCACATTGGTTTTATTATCAGTAACTTTTTCCGCTCACTCTGGCTTGGACTCAGTGGTGCTCGGTTTGTATCTGCACCGGGTAAAGGCCAGGTTCGTCGCTACTACCAGCAGCTCACCCGCATGAGTTCAGCTTTTGCATTATTATCCGATGCCTGTGTTTTAATTCTCGGTGGGGAGCTAAAGCGCAAGGAGAAATTATCCGGCCGACTGGCTGATGCACTTTCCAATATGTATCTGCTCACTGCAGTACTTAAACATTATGAAGACCAGGGCTGCAGGCACGAAGACCTGCCACTGCTAGAATGGGCCAGCGAAGATTGCCTGTTTAATATACAGGAAGCACTCAAGGCTGTTATGCGTAATTTCCCTGTGCCCTTCGTGGGCCGCCTGCTTAATATGGTTATTTTCCCACTCACCAAACCCTATGGCGGCGCTAGCGACAAAGCTGGGCACAAAATCGCCCGGCTACTGCTCTCCCCTTCGGCCACACGCGATCGCTTAACACCTGATATCCACATTACAGATGACCCACAAGATAGCGCAGGGCGGCTAGAGCATGCACTTAAAAAAGTCATCGAAGCGCAAGATGCCGAGAGAAAACTACGCGATGCTATTCGCATTGGCCTGATTAGTTCACAGGATTATGACGCCGCAGTTAATGAAGCCATACAACAGAGTATTATTGATCAAGACGAAGCCGATAAAATTTTATCCGCACACCAGGCCACACTCAATGCCATTAGTGTTGATGAGTTCAGCCATAAAGGATGGAAACCTCAATGAGCAGAAATAAAAATGTCTATATCGTAGACGGCAAACGCACACCTTTTTTAAAAGCCCGGGGTAAACCCGGCGCATTTTTTGCCTCCGACCTGGCCGTTGCTGCCGCCCGCCCGCTACTGCTACAAAACAATATTGATCTGGCAGCACTTGATGAAGTCATCACCGGCTGCGTTATGCCCACTGCAGATGAGGCCAATATTTCAAGAATTATTGCACTTCGCCTGGGCATACCCGAATCGGTGCCCGCATGGACCGTGCAACGCAACTGCGCCTCCGGGCTACAGGCACTGGATTGTGCATGGCAGAATATCCTCAGCGGTAAATCCGATTTAATTCTGGCCGGCGGCACTGAAGCCATGAGCCGCGCCCCTGTTTTATATAACGATTTAATGGTGAACTGGCTCAGCTTACTTATGGGGGCGCGCACCTTTGGTAAAAAGGCAGCGGCTATCACTAAACTGCGCCCCGCCTTTTTCAAACCCATTATTGCACTGGTACGCGGCCTGAGTGACCCGGTGGTGGGTTTATCCATGGGCCAGACAACTGAAGAAATTGCTTATCGCTTTGGCATTACCCGTGAGCAGATGGATGAATATGCAGCCAGCAGCCATCAACGCCTGGGCGCAGCAACCGACAATGGCCACCTCGATGAAATTGAGGCCATATACGATAATGCCGGCGCTTATTTTGATTATGACGATGGTATTCGGCGTGATTCATCCATGGCGAACCTGGGTAAACTCAAGCCTTATTTTGATCGAAAATATGGCATGGTAACCCCTGGCAACAGCGCACAAATTACCGATGGTGCCGCGATGTTATTACTGGCATCTGAAAAAGCCATTAAAAAATATGATCTACCGGTGCTGGCAAAAATAACGGACTCTCAATGGGCCGGGCTCAACCCGAGCCAGATGGGCCTGGGTCCTGCCCATGCAATGGCCCCCATTATGCAGCGTAATAAATTAAAAATAGCGGATATCGATAACTGGGAAATAAATGAAGCCTTTGCCGGACAGGTACTGGGCTGCCTTGAGGCCTGGAAACACGAAGACTATTGCACCACTGAGCTGGGGCTTAAAAATACATTGGGACAAATTCCGCTGGACAGGCTCAATGTAGATGGCGGGGGCATTAGCCTGGGCCACCCGGTAGGGGCCAGTGGTGCACGCATTGTATTGCACCTGGCCAATACATTAAAACGTAACAATGCAAAACAGGGCATTGCCAGTTTATGTATTGGCGGCGGTCAGGGTGGAGCCATGATGATTGAAAACCCGAACATAAATAGCGCAGATGCTGAAAATACAGAAAAAGAAATACAAAAAGAAGGAGAGCAGTAAATGTCATACAAAAACTGGACAAAAGAGATCGACAGTGAAGACATTTGCTGGCTGCACCTGGATATTGCCGATTGCACCACCAATATTTTGCGCGCTGATGTGCTTGATGAACTTGACGAAATACTCAATGAGCTCGCCCATACATTGCCTGCCGGTATTATTTTTGTAAGCGACAAGGACAATGGGTTTATTGCCGGTGCCGATATTAATGAGTTTACAGAAATTACCACTCAGGATCAGGCAGAAAAAATGTTACGCCGCGGGCATGACATTATGAACA
>UOFJ01000285.1_pt1 | contig 11524 bp, 9 predicted proteins | sample 1988251 | NCBI WGS metagenome assembly UOFJ01 (sample SAMEA4712194, study PRJEB27164) | hydrothermal vent metagenome | biome: marine basaltic hydrothermal vent biome; feature: marine hydrothermal vent; material: mineral | place: Pacific Ocean | collected 2011-06-14/2011-07-23 | depth 1689 m
TTAACGACTTTTAAAGAAGTCCCTTTTTAGAATATAATCAAGGTGTTATCCTAAAATAATCAGATGTACAATTTGAGGTGTAGCGTCTTCACGCTCTTATGCTCCTGCATCCGCGACAATAAGTGCACCCCTGCACAAAACCGGACGGGTGAATGGAGATATTGTATAATATTCAATATTCTCAATCACTTACCGTATTATTGCGCGATCTACTGATTAATTTAGGGTTATAGCTTAACTTGTGGACATCGGCAGTCAGGAGCGAAAAAATGCATCCAAATGAACAGTTAATACATGATTTTTATAAGGCATTTCAACAGATGGACTGGCAGGCCATGGGGCGTTGTTATGCCCCGGATGCGCATTTTTGTGATCCGGTATTCTGTGATTTAAAAGGCGGGGATGTGCCGGCTATGTGGCAGATGTTATGTGAACGAGCTGAGGATTTTGAGCTGGATTTTCGCGATGTTACTGCGGATGATGAGCGGGGCTCTGCCCGCTGGGATGCTTATTATACGTTTGCTCGAACGGGTAGACGGGTGCAGAACATGGTTTTTGCTGAATTTCAGTTTGTTGATGGTAAGATTAGTCGCCATTCAGACCATTTCAGCTTCTGGCGCTGGAGTTCCATGGCACTGGGGCCTGCCGGGCGCTGGCTTGGCTGGTCTGGCTTTATGAAGCGAAAAATCCAGCGCAATGCGGCGGGTGGTTTATCGGCGTTTAAATGCAAAAATTAAGTAAAAAAAACTGCATAATTGAAAATTTTGTTATACAATACCGCGCCTTATGCGAGCGTGGCGAAATTGGTATACGCGCCAGATTTAGGTTCTGGTGTCGCAAGACGTGAGAGTTCGAGTCTCTCCGCTCGCACCATTTTTTTTAAATTACTCACTTTTTCGGTCCCAGAGGCAGAAAAGCACTGTTGAGGTTGTTTTATTATGCAAGTTTCTGTTGAATCAGGCGAAGGTCTGGAACGTAAATTAACGGTACAGGTTCCCGCTGAGACGATTGATAAGGAAGTGGAAAGCCGCCTGAATTCAATGCGCTCACGTGTAAAAGTGGATGGTTTTCGTCCAGGCAAAGTGCCATTGAAGGTTGTTAAAAAGCAATATGGTGTTTCTGTGCTGCATGAAGTTGCCGGTGAGGTGATGCAAAATTCACTTCGCGATGCGGTGATTCAGGAGTCGCTGAATCTGGCCGGTGAGCCTAAAGTGGAGCCTGAGCCCATAGAAGCGGGTCAGCCGCTGCAATACACGGCAACATTTGAAGTGTACCCGGACATTACGCTGGCCGATTGTGCGGCACTGCAAATTGAGCGAGTAACGGCGCAGGTAATGGATGACGATGTGTCCACCATGATTGAAACACTGCTTAAGCAGCGCACCACATATAATGCAGTGGATCGTGCTTCACAGGAAGGCGATCAGATGATTATTAACTTTACCGGCTCCATTGGAGGTGAATTGTTTGATGGTGGCCAGGCAGACTCTGTGCCTGTTGTTATCGGTTCGAGTAGCATGATACCGGGCTTTGAAGAGCAGCTTACCGGTAAGTCGGCAAACGATGAGTTCGAATTTGAAGTCGCGTTTCCCGAGGATTACCATGCTGAAAATCTGCAGGGTAAAATGGCGACATTTGACACAAAAGTCATCACGGTAGAAGAGCCTGTTATACCTGAGATGGATGATGAATTTGCGAAGTCTTTTGGCGTTGAAGATGGTTCTATTGAAACCTTGCGCAGTGACATTCGTCAGAATATGCAGCGTGAGTTAGGCAATAAATTACATGAATCGTTAAAGAAAGATGTGATGGACAAGCTGCTAGAGGCAAACGAGATTCTGGTACCCACGGCATTAATTGAGCGCGAATGTGAGAATCTGCAAAAACAGATGACTGAAGCGGGTCAGCTACAGGGCGGCATGTCGATGCCAAAAGAGCTGTTTGAAGGCGAGGCCAAACGTCGAGTAGGTCTGGGGCTGGTGATGAGTGAGGTGATTAAATCGGCTGAATTAAAGCCCGATGCTGAGCGAGTGGATGCGAAAATAAAAGATATTTCACTGACCTATGAAGACCCCCAGGAAGTGATTAACCATTACAGCAATAACCCTCAGTTAAAGCAGGGGATTGAAGGCCTGGTAATGGAAGAAATGGTTGTTGACTGGATTGTTGAGCAGGCGAGTGTCTCAGAGAAGGCGAGCAGTTTTAAGGCAATGATGAACCCTGAACCTGAAAAATAGGTTTTTTAGCCCTGCTCCCAGGTGGCGAAAGCCTGTGGAGCAAGGTTTACAGAGTGAATTTATTATTTTTTTCGGGTGTTGCCAGTACTATTGTCAGTGCTGTTGCCAGGGCCAGTGTTCTGGTATTTTTTTAATTTACGCTATTTGCGTGTTCTTTCCACTTGTATTGCCAGCTAAAGCCCTTATGTACTGGAGTATCTAAACGGTTCTTCTTTTCTGGCTGCTTATGTGTGCTCAGATACGCTACACAAAAGCAGGCTTTTGGCCTGCTTTTGTGTTTTCTTACTTGTAATAATTCGTTTAGATCATACAATTCATGCTGATGAGCCGTTATTTAAAACAGCCGAGTAATTTTATACAGAATAACTTTATACAAAATAATTTTATTAAGGGGTCTTAACTCCCGGAGAATAGTGAATGATAATAACACCAGAAACTAATGTAGGGGTAGGCGGCGCTGGGGTAGGCGCAGGCGCACTGGGGCTGCAAAACCAGCTGGTTCCAATGGTTGTAGAGCAAACCGCACGCGGAGAGAGATCATATGATATATTCTCAAGGCTGTTAAAAGAGCGCGTTATCTTTATTGTTGGTCAGATTGAAGATCACATGGCTAATTTAATCGTGGCGCAGTTACTGTTTCTTGAATCAGAAAACCCGGATAAAGACATATCGGTTTATATTAACTCACCCGGTGGTGTAGTGACTGCGGGTATGGCCATTTATGACACCATGCAGTTTATAAAACCGGATATATCAACATTGTGTATTGGACAGGCCGCTAGCATGGGGGCTTTATTATTGGCTGGAGGCGCTGCGGGTAAGCGCTACTGCCTGCCACACTCAAGAATTATGATCCACCAGCCATTGGGTGGGTTTCAGGGCCAGGCTACAGACATAGACATTCATGCCAGAGAAATACTCGCTATGCGTGATCGTCTGAACAACATTTTGTCAGCCCACACAGGCCAGCCATTTTCAACCATAGAAACCGACACAGAACGTGATAATTTCATGAGTGCGGAGCAGGCGGCTGAGTATGGTATGATCGACAAGGTATTAAACGAAAGAAGTATGACGTCAGACGAATAATTTGATCGTTAGCATGAAGGTATCAAGCCTGGGTTAGCAGGCCGGATACCTTCATGAAAAAACCGCTTACAGCGGTTTTTTTGTAAAATATGGACTATCTTCAGAGTAAGACCAGACTCGTTTGCTCACAGACTTAAGTAAACCGAAGAAAGCATGGCAAAATGCACTGCCAGGTAGCAGATATTACTGAATTTTAAGTTTTTAGTGCTAGCAAATGTACCAGGTGAGTGCCCGGATGTCGCTGTATTTGCGGTCTGTTTGTATAAATGAGCTGTAACTGTATGATTATTATGTCAATTATTTACTACAAATGAAGCCTTGATTGCTCGACCCGGTCAGGATATATTGGACTTGAACGTCTGAAATCGAAGAGAACTGGTTAATAAATAACCAGTTTCATTCTTTTTTAAGGTTTATAGGTGTGTTTTTTGTAGAACCTTTTAAATAATACCCTTGCAAGTCCTGCCTGAAATTGGCATGGTATACAAACAAGAATAAATTCAGCTTCAGGCTGTCATGAGGAACCGTCATGAGTGACGATAAAAGTAATGATGAAGATTCGGGCAAACTACTCTATTGCTCGTTTTGTGGTAAGAGTCAGCATGAAGTAAAAAAACTGATTGCTGGACCTTCGGTGTTTATCTGCGATGAGTGCGTTGAGCTTTGCAATGATATTATTAGCGAAGAGCTGCAGGAGCAGGCGGCATCGTCTGTGCACAAGTTGCCGAAACCCAGAGAAATTAAAGAAATCCTCGATGATTATGTGATTGGACAGAAACAGGCCAAGAAAGTACTCGCAGTTGCGGTATATAACCACTATAAGCGCCTGGAAGTGAAGCATAAAAAAGATGATGTAGAGCTTTCAAAAAGTAATATTATGCTCATTGGGCCTACCGGTTCGGGTAAAACCCTGTTGGCGCAGACACTGGCGCGGTTGTTGAATGTGCCCTTTACCATTGCCGATGCGACCACATTAACCGAAGCCGGTTATGTGGGAGAAGATGTAGAAAACATTATTCAGAAGTTACTGCAAAAATGTGATTATGATGTTGAAAAAGCACAGACGGGCATTGTCTACATTGATGAAATCGATAAAATTTCCCGCAAGTCTGATAATCCGTCCATCACCCGGGACGTTTCTGGCGAAGGTGTTCAGCAGGCTTTATTAAAGTTAATTGAAGGTACGGTTGCCTCTGTGCCGCCTCAGGGGGGGCGTAAGCATCCTCAGCAGGAGTTTTTGCAGGTTGATACGTCTAATATACTCTTTATTTGTGGTGGTGCGTTTGCCGGGCTTGACCAGGTGATTCGTGATCGTTCTGAGAAAAGTGGTATTGGTTTTGGTGCCGAGGTTCGCAGCAAGGAAAATGCTAAATCAACAGGCGAAATATTAAAAGATATGGAATCTGATGATTTGATTCGTTATGGCCTGATACCTGAGTTTGTCGGGCGTTTACCGGTTGTCGCAACGCTTGAAGAGCTTGATGAAGATGCGCTGATTACGATCCTGACAGAGCCTAAAAATGCGCTGACCAAACAGTACAGGAAAATGTTTGAAATGGAAGACTGTGAGCTGGAGTTCCGTGATGACGCGTTGAGCGCAGTTGCGATCAAAGCGATGGCACGTAAAACAGGCGCGCGTGGCCTGCGTACTATACTGGAAAACATATTACTGGAAACCATGTATGAGTTGCCCTCGCTGGATAATGTAACAAAGGTTGTACTTGATCAGAGCGTAATTAACGGTGAAGCCAAGCCTTTCATGGTGTTTGAAAACAACGATACTCAAAAAACAGCAGGCAGTGCTGAATAGTCATGTTTGCAAATGAGGACTTACAGGGATGTGAGGTCTTATCAATAAATTTATTGGCAAGCCGCCATTCATAAAATTTATTTATCCACTAACCTTGAAGCTTCGCATACTGCCCCAATGTGAATTTAAAGACATTAAATGATGGGCTACATTCCATCAATCACTCGAGGTAATGACTGTGTCAGATATCGAAAATGAAATTGAATCCACAGCAGACGCTTATAGTGGCAGGACTCCGGTATTGCCACTGCGTGATGTTGTGGTTTATCCTCATATGGTTATCCCGCTCTTTGTGGGCCGTGAAAAATCAATCCAGGCGTTAGATGCTGCCATGTCAAAAGACAAGCAGATCTTGCTGGTGGCGCAGAAAAGTGCAGAAATTGACGATCCGTCAATGAAAGATATTCATGATATAGGTACTCTCTCAACGATTCTCCAGCTGCTTAAATTGCCCGATGGCACCATTAAGGTGCTGGTAGAAGGTGCAACGCGTGCACGTGTTGATAGCGTATATGATGATGAGGCGTTTTTTACTGCAGATTACACCCTGCTTAAAGATGAAACTCAGGACAAGGCGCGTGAGCTTGAAGTGTTGTCGCGTTCAGTTCTGGGTGTGTTTGACCAGTATGTAAAGCTGAATAAAAAAGTTCCACCTGAAATTCTCACCTCGCTTAGCGGTATTGATGACCCGGCCCGCCTGTCGGATACTATCGCGGCGCATATGTCATTAAAAGTTGAAGAAAAGCAGAAGATACTGGCTATTTCGGATGTTAATACGCGCATGGAATACCTGCTGAGCATGATTGAAGCGGAAATTGATCTGTTGCAAATTGAAAAGCGTATTCGAGGTCGGGTAAAACAGCAGATGGAGAAAAGCCAGCGCGAGTACTATTTGAATGAGCAGATGAAGGCCATTCAGAAAGAGCTGGGTGATCTTGATGAGGCACCCAATGAAATAGAAGACCTTGAAAACAAAATTGAAAAAGCGGGCATGAGCGCTGAGGCCAGGAAGAAGGCGAAATCGGAACTCAATAAACTGAAAATGATGTCACCCATGTCGGCTGAAGCCACCGTTGTGCGCAACTATATCGATGCGCTGGTGGGTTGCCCGTGGAAAAAACGCAGCAAGATATTTAAAGATTTAAATAAAGCGCAGACGGTGCTGGATGAAGACCATTATGGGCTTGAGAAAGTAAAAGAGAGAATTCTGGAATATCTCGCAGTTCAGCAGCGAGTAAAAAAATTAAAAGGGCCAATATTGTGTCTGGTAGGGCCTCCTGGCGTAGGTAAAACTTCGTTGGGCCAGTCGATTGCGCGTGCAACGAACAGAAAATTCACACGCATGGCATTAGGTGGGGTACGTGATGAAGCTGAAATACGCGGACATCGTAGAACCTATATTGGCTCATTACCGGGTAAAGTGATACAGAACCTGAGCAAGGTGGGTACTCGAAATCCGTTGTTTTTGTTAGATGAAATTGACAAGATGGCGCAGGATTTCCGTGGCGATCCGGCTTCAGCATTATTAGAAGTTCTGGATCCGGAGCAAAACCATACGTTTGGCGACCATTACCTGGAAGTTGATTTTGATCTGTCTGATGTCATGTTCATTGCAACCTCTAACAGTATGAATATTCCTGGACCATTGCTGGACAGAATGGAGGTGATTCGTATTCCGGGTTATACCGAAGATGAAAAAATGAACATTGTAAAAAACTACCTGCTGCCCAAGCAGATGGAAAACAATGGTCTTAATGATGACGAGCTTCAGGTAGCAGATGAAGCGATTATGGATACGGTGCGTTACTATACTCGTGAAGCCGGTGTGCGCGGTATGGAGCGTGAAATGTCGAAAATTTGCCGCAAGGTAGTTAAAGATGTTTTATTAAACCCATCGGATGAAAAAGTTATTGTAACAAATGATAATCTTGAGGATTACCTGGGGATCAGGCGCTTTCGTTATGGCAAGGCAGAAGAAATTGATCAGGTCGGTCAGGTAACGGGTTTGGCCTGGACTGAGGTGGGCGGTGAATTACTGAGTATTGAAGCCGCTGTTATGCCGGGTAAAGGTAAACAGACATTTACGGGGCAGCTGGGTGATGTGATGCAGGAATCTATACATGCTGCGATGACCGTAGTTAGAAGTCGTGCGGCTTCACTGGGGCTGGAAGATGATTTTTATGAAAATAAAGATATTCACATTCATGTGCCTGAAGGTGCCACACCAAAAGATGGGCCTAGTGCGGGTGTAGGCATGTGCACAGCGATTGTCTCGACAATGACGGGTATACCTGTGAAATCCAATGTTGCGATGACCGGTGAGATTACGCTGCGCGGTGAAGTTCTACCTATTGGGGGGTTAAAAGAAAAGTTGCTGGCGGCACATAGAGGGGGGATTGATACGATAGTGATACCCCTGGAAAATGAGAAAGACCTTGCAGATATACCCGCAACAGTGCTTGAGAAGCTGGAAATTAAGCCCGTTCGCTGGATTGATGATGTGCTGGCAATCGCCTTACAGAGTGAGCCTGAGCCTTTAAGCGGCTCGGTTGGTGAGGAGAGTGCTTCTCGTGGTAAGGGTAAAAAAACCAAGAAAGGAGATAATTTACGCCATCACTAATATAGGTCTTTAATTGTATTACAGGGTAATAGTAACTATTTTCGCTTTTTCCCATGTAACGTATAATGGTCATTTATGAGTGTAAATGGCCATTATACGTTACATGGGGTTATTGAAGTGTAGGGGCTGATTTTACGCGAATAAAGGGAATAAATTTTGTAATGACTCATCTTATTTATTTAGCGTATTGATGGTAAATTTGAATTGTTATTTATTTACTTTTTGGGCTTTTATGAGTAAATTATTTATATAAATGAACAAATGTATTTCTATTTATTTATGCAGGCATTTGTATTTTTTTATGGTATTTCAGATGAAAAGCTGCATTTTCCACTTGACAGGCCATTTATTTGAATAAAAAAGCATGATTTTGCTAAAACCCATTGACATGGACCTTTCAAGGCTGGTATAAAATTGCCGCAAGTAATATATGAAGTTTCTTCCTGCTATATGACTAATTCAAGCAAAGTCGAAAGATTGGTAGATACGGCTTTTTACAGAATAATTTTTTTTGAAACGACAGTTTCATAATAACTCACGATTACAACTTACATTTAGGATTACTAATGAATAAATCAGAATTGATTGACTCTATTGCTGAAAACTCAGGCTTATCCAAAGCCGATTCAAGTCGTGCACTTGACGCGGTGATAGCATCTGTTACAGGTGCATTGAAAGATAACGATCAGGTAACAATCGTTGGTTTTGGAACATTCCTTGTCCGCCAGCGTGCGGCACGTACAGGTCGTAATCCACAGACAGGTGCGGAGATTCAGATAGCAGCGGCAAACGTACCGGCATTTAAGCCTGGTAAAGCATTAAAAGATGCAGTAAACTAGCGCGGCTTTAAGCACTGGGGAAACATTTATGCATTCGGTTGGGTGTTGTTTCTCTGGTGGTTAGTCGGGTGGTTAGCTCAGCTGGTAGAGCGTCGCCCTTACAAGGCGAATGTCGGGGGTTCGACTCCCTCACCACCCACCAATTACGGACCGGTAGTTCAGCTGGTTAGAATGCCGGCCTGTCACGCCGGAGGTCGCGGGTTCAAATCCCGTCCGGTCCGCCATTTCCAATAAAAAGGCCCCTGCGCGCAGGGGCCTTTTTATTGGAAATGGTGAACCGGAGGGACATAGATGAGAACCCGTGTTCAAAAAAACGCCCGGAGCGTTTTTTAACAGGGTGGCGTTTTTTGCCACCCTGGCCACGAAGTGGTGAGGGCAGGAGAGCCCGAATAAATCCCGTCCGGTCCGCCATATTTAGACCAGAGAGACCGCTGGATAGTAAGTATGCCGTCACTGTGTAATCGAGTACACAACTCAGTACACAGTGACACTTTCTATTCAGTGGCTTCTTTATTCACTTTCATCATCAAGTTTCTGTATCAACGCACGAATATCCATCACTCGCCATGCGGTTGTACGCACAGACAGTTTAACAGGTTTCGGGGCTTTTCCCAGCGAGACCCACTCCCACCATGTAGACTTCCCTATGGGGATCACTGATAGAACATCTGGAAGGCGTAGATAGCCTGTATTGGGTAATGTAATGTCAATTGGGTGTGTTTCTTTCATATTGTGTCTGCCTGTTAGTTCATCCTGATTAAATAACGGCTGATGATGAATCGGTTTAGTGCGCTTGCGCGACCTATTCTTACAATAGCCGTCCGGTGTTATCTGTAGCGATTCACTATAATGGCGTCCCGACTGATGAAACGGGTCATTCTGAGCCTGAATATTTAACACTGACTGTGTCAACAAGCTCCATCGTGCCACTCCTGGCAATATTTGACGCTTTTTGCATGGTCAGGGCCCTGGTGTGTCTTTTAAGTTGCCTTTAAGGTGCCTGAATCGCGGCGAGCGCCGAATGTTCAAGATTGAGTCAGAAGGTGTTTTACGGGGTGCAATATAGCCAGCCTTTACCTGTACTGGCTAATTTTTTAATCACATTAGGGCAGGGCAAAGCCATCATCAGTGCCACTGATTTTGATACACAAATGAGTATTGTCGTTGCTGTGCAGGTTGAGGCTTCAGGTGCGATCACTGTGCTGGGTAAAAAGCTGATTGAAATATGCAGTACTGTACCGGGCATGGCTTCAAAATACTCTTCCGGAAACGCCATCAACATACTTTTAATGTCATTATCGGTGTAGAGCAGTTTCAGGGTATTGTAGGTCTCCTGCATGGAGTCTAGCGAGTCTTCACCGTAGGCCACCAGTTCTTCCAGTTCCTGTTTGGCGGCGACTACATCGCCATTGGCGATTATTAACAGGGCTTTGCGTTTCGTTTCTTCTAATTCATTAAGGGCCTCCATACCCGTCTCAGCAATCATTTTTGCCGCCTCTACAATATCCAGTACCTCATCATACAGGCCGACAAAAAACGCCCCGGTCAGTACCGCGCTCTGGTTAACTGCATTGAGCTTATCCAGTTCGGCATCGAGGCGTTTTCCGCGCACTTCTACATCGCTTACAATGCTATCCAGATAGCCCTTAAGCTCTTTTTTGGTTTTTTCTAACGGGGCTTTGGCCTGTGGATCACCAAGCTCTATATATACATAAGTACTTTTATTTAGTGAGCTATTTAGTTGATTACTGTCAGAAAGGTTACTTATGTGTTAAGTCAAAATCTCTTCATTTTAGTGTTATAAGTAGCTTGTAACTACATATTTCTTTTAGCTGCTCCCCTTACCTCACTGTTTTCATAACGAAGAAATTTTTTTATTAAATCATTATAGTCATCATTAATTGAGGCACCTAAAACATCCAGTGTCTTACAAATAATTTTTGAGTCATGACCATTCAAAAGAAGCTGTAATCCTTCTATATGTTTTTTATCATCATATTGGTTTAGCATACCTTCATATAAAGCATCAAAAATTAAGCTTTGTGCTTCTTCATCTTCTTCAGTTAGTAGATATTCTTGAAGTTTTGCAAAAATTGGTTTCCCCTCATCAGGAAAATCTTCGCATCGAAGTACATCTTCCATACCAGATATAGCTTCATATTTTTCTCTTCCTGATTTATCAGGGATAGAATAAAGAATATTTTTGTATAATTCTTTCACTTTTATACCTAATTTTATTGTGAGTATAAGTTCAGGGTTCGTTGATTAATAAAATTTTTAACATTGGCCGGAACTTGTACAGGCATATGACTTAAATTCACTGGATCGGTATCTAAATTTAGACCACGTTGTGGCAATGGTAATTTGTTTTGAGTTTTTACCGCTTTAACAAAGTTTTTTTTATCTACAAATTTACCTGAGCCGGGATTAAAAATTAAACGCTGTTTACCACCACTAGTTTTTGGTACTTCTTTTTCAACGATTGTTATCCAGCCGTGACGAGCGTTTGCGCCAACTGGAAGATTTGGTGATGAGTCAGGCCCATGAATTCTAACCTTAAAGGTTTCGTTACTTGCATCATCAACCCATTTAAATTCAGTACCAATTTGAACTTTAGGGTTAGGAACTAACAAGCGCGCTTTTGCATTAGATGGAATTCTGCTCATAACCTCATCAAAATTAGCTCCCTCAAGGCCAGTAAAGTCTTCCACTTTTCCAGTGCCTAACTTATTTCCTACAAGTTTATTAATGTCTATTGATAACAACTGTCCTGTGTCTGGAATGTTATCACAACCATCATCCCCACATTCCTTCTTCTCTCTCTCCTTAAGCTTATCTTTTTTAGGCCTATCATCACTTTCAGCAATTTTAGTATTATGCCTCTTTCTCTGCTTTCTGTGTCGTTTTACTTTCTTTATTAGTTCAATTA
>UOFJ01000514.1_pt1 | contig 11295 bp, 10 predicted proteins | sample 1988251 | NCBI WGS metagenome assembly UOFJ01 (sample SAMEA4712194, study PRJEB27164) | hydrothermal vent metagenome | biome: marine basaltic hydrothermal vent biome; feature: marine hydrothermal vent; material: mineral | place: Pacific Ocean | collected 2011-06-14/2011-07-23 | depth 1689 m
CTGCTCTCAGAAGCACACTTTGAGGCGTTCAACTGATGATTTTAGGTTCATCACTACAAAAAACATAACTACTCACTCCCTTCGGAACTTTATAAGCATTTTTTACCGCAGAGCACACAGAGGAGAGACGAGGAAACAGAGAAAAACCACAGGCCCAGGCATAACACCTTCGCGATCTGTAAGACTTAACCGTGTGAGCCATTACCAAAAAACCAGGCAAACACAAAACTAAAGACCAGAGACTAACCACTAACAACTTTTAAACCTTATGTTTTTCATCTAATTGTGCCAAAATAGGGTAATTAGCAGCTATTTCACGGCAAAACCATGACAGATCAACTCATTTTCGAACAACCGCTGAACGAGCGTATTCGAACATTTCTGCGACTGGAGCATTTATTCAAACAATTCAAGCAGCATCTTGAGCACGATTCTGCCTGGGATACTCAAAGCGCGGTGAAGAGCGTGCTCGATTTAATGAGCCTGATTGGCCGTGGGGATATAAAGCGCGAAACCATAAAAGAACTGGAGCGTCAGAATGCCAGTTTACAATCCTTTATTGAAATTCCCGGCATTAACCATGACCGCTTAACACGGTTAATCAACGAGCAGAAAAACTGCCTGCAATCGCTGCATAATATGGGGGGTAATATTGGCCATGAATTACTGCAGAATGAATTACTCAATGCCATACGCCAGCGCCTGAATATGCCCGGCGGGCTGTGTGAATTTGACTTACCGGTTTATTCGCACTGGCTCAGTCAGCCTTATGAAACACGCAAGGAAACGCTACAAAACTGGTTCGCACCTTTTGTAAACCTGGACAGCGCGGTAGATTTGATTTTACAGGTTATTCGCGATAGCAGCGATGCCACAGATGAAACCGCCGAGGGCAGTTTCTACCAACGCAACCTGGATGCCAACCAGACCTGCTTAATGATTCGCGTATTCCTGCCGCCTGATGTCAATGTGTTTCCTGAAGTTAGCGCGGGCAAGCACCGTTTTAGCATTCGTTTTTTGCAGGCCGCAGATCTGGCCCAACGCCCAGAACAAAGCAAGGTGGACTGCAACTTTAAACTGGCCTGTTGCATTTTATAAAAAAATCTACTGTTCACTCCTGCTCCATCATTAAAACAACATAAACCCCGCTCATATCTCACTCAAGTATTGAGTCTCACGTAGCCCGGATGGAGCCTTGCGTAATCCGGGGATGCACATGCCGAACCTACAGGGGTGTGTATTTTACGGCGACTTTTCAATTGTGAGTATCCTTTCTATTCATGTAACTACTCACCCCCTTATGACTACATAATCTGCAGGGTAGCTGTAGGGTGGATCAAGCGAAGCGGATCCACCTTTTTGACGTTTAATTTCGGTGGATCCGCTTCGCTTGATCCACCCTACGAACCACCACTCATCTGGGATATAACATGCAAACAATGCATCGAATCGTTATTGAGATAAGGGGAATTTACATTCTGTTAATTGATGTTGAACCGTGTGAGTGGTTACCTGTTCGTTTCAATAGTACATTTCAATATATTACGTATTTATTTTCCTGGAAAAATAAATTAATAGAGGTGCCCTGGCAGTCAATTATGAGAACAAGGTGTTTTCTGGATGTGTAAAAAACATACGCCCCTGAATTGCACCCTGAATTGCACCCGGGATTTCGCCAGGGATTTCGCCAGGCTCCATCCCGGCTACATCACTACGCCAGTTAAAATTAAACAGGAACATGGAGATAACTACTCATCAATTAAGTGATTGTTTTACAAAATAATTATTCAACAAACACATCAAATTTCACAACACTCTGCTGATTAGCCAACTGCAACTTAACACTTAATACCCAGTCAGCTCGACCAGCTAAACAAACCGGTAAAATAACACTTGCCTGCCAGGTATCAGACAGCTGATAACGGCGCAAGGAATAAACAGCATACCCCATATCCATATTGCGCATTTTAAATGAAATCTCAGCCGCATCCATCGACGAGGGCGCAGCATCTAACTGCACAACAAAAGGAGACAGAGGCGAGGGCTTACCAATAAGTTTAATTGTATAATGGTTATCAAATTGCTTAAACTCACATGCCGATTGCAGCAAATCACACGACGAAGAATAAGTAGCTACTATTTTACTCGGCGCATTTTCTTTCTGTAACCACTGCCCGGCAAACCATGAAGCAGACAATACCAGCAACATAAGCAGCGCAATAAATACGATTTTTTTCATTATCCTAAATTTATTATCCTAAATTTATTATCCTAAATTTATTATATGTTCCAGAAACTGGAAATAGCCGCAATACCCTGTGCGCCCTTTAATTTTGCATCGTCTATATCTGAGCACGCCATACCCCCTAATGCATAAACTGGCACATCAGTTTTTTCCCGCAACGCAGAAAACCCCGTCCAGCCAATACCCCTAACGCCCGGGTGACTTGTGGTCTCTTTGACCGGTGAGAGTAATATAATATCTGCAGCGAGATATTCGGCCTGTTTTATATCCGCCTCAGTGTGGCAGGACACTGACAGCAAAGCGGTATTATCAACTGGGCGACCAGGCAATGAATATAACTGCTGAGAATTTAAGTGCAGGCCACTGGCTTTTGTCTGATGAAAGATATGCGGTGTGGTATTAAGTAAAAGTGTTGCATTATATTGTTTGCATATTAACTGGGCCTGTTGCGCTAAAGACAGGAAACCAGCATCCGTTAGTTTTTTACATCTCATCTGTACCAGCGACAGGCCTTTTTGCAGACTGCTTTCAAGGCGCGATATAAAATCAGCGGTATTTTCAAATGCGCCTGTAATCATATATTTTTCAGGTAATTGTAGCGAATGAATAATCGAGCGATTGGCCTGTGGAAATTCGTTCATATTTAACTGATGTATGGGCTGCCATTTTATCTGCTGGCCTTCAGCGCCACAGGGTGTTCCACTAAACGATTCAACTACCCAGACATCAAGGCGCACTGATTTATCGCTGTATTTATGCTGTATGACTTTATAGGGTCGTGCTGTTTTTAGCTCAATGCCCAGTTCTTCTGCTAGTTCGCGTTTTAATGCCGCCTGCACGCGCTCCCCTGCTTCAACTTTACCGCCGGGAAATTCCCATAAACCACCCTGATGTGCCGATTTAGCGCGAAGCGCGATTAACACGTCATTGTGCTGATTAAAAATAAGCGCAACGGCTACATGAACTAAATTAGACATGTGTTTCTCGTATGTTGGCAAAGGCGCTCTTCGTAGGCTATATCCGCTTCGCCTGGTCCCACCACCCTACAGACTGTGTAGCTACAGGAGGGGGGGGGGAGGAGTTGCAAACATTAAAACTAACTACGGTACTCAGAATTAATTTTGACATAATCATACGACAGATCGCTGGTCCAGATACAACACGATTGCACACCGGTATTCAGCTCAATACGTATACTAATTTCCGACTCTTGCATAACCCGCTGCCCCTGCTCCTCGGTATATGCACCATCGCGCCCGCCATTGGAAACAATGCAGACATCGCCCAGATATATTTTGATTTTATCAAGATCAAAATCCACACCGGCACGCCCTACCGCCGCCAGAATACGCCCCCAGTTAGGGTCGCTGGCAAACAACGCGGTTTTTACCAGCGGTGAATGCGCCACCGTATAAGCCACCTGGCGTGCGTCATGCTCGGTATCTGCCGCATTCACCTGCAAGCTAACAAACTTTGTCGCACCTTCTGCATCGCGAATAATCGCCTGCGCCAGATAGATAAACACCTCGGTTAGTGCCTTAAGTAGCAACTGATAATCTTCACTATCGGCCTGTGTAATCAGCTTATTTTCCGCCTGCCCCGTAGCCATTAATACACAGGCATCATTGGTGGAGGTATCGCTATCCACGGTAATTGAATTAAACGATAAGTGAACCGCAGACTTTATGCACTGGCGCAACATTTCATCACTCACCGCCGCATCCGTAGCAATATAGCTGAGCATCGTCGCCATATTGGGCTGAATCATACCCGCACCTTTTGCCAGGCCGGTAATGGTGATTGTTTTACCCTGCAGTTTAAACTGTTTTGATACACCTTTAAGCACCGTATCGGTTGTCATAATGCCACGACCAGCATTTTTCCACTGGTCCTGGGACAGCCCCTGATATAACGCGGACAAGGCACTGGCTATTTTTCCAGGCGGCAGGTTTTCGCCAATAACACCGGTAGAAAAAGGTAACACCTCTTCTATTTTACAGGCCGCCTGTTCTGCAACCAGCTGACAACTTTGCAATGCATCGCGCAGCCCCTGGTCTCCCGTTCCCGCATTTGCATTACCCGAATTAATCAGCAGGTATCGCGGAGCGGCTGCCTGCAAATGTTTTCTTGCCAGGATCACCGGTGCTGCACAAAATTTATTCTGTGTAAACACCGCCGCTACATGGCTATTTTCAGCCACTTCAATGAGCACAAGATCAGTATTGCCATTTTTTTTAATACCCGCTGCGATAGCACAAAGGCGAACCCCCTTAACCGGTAAAAGTAATTCCGGCTCCATTAAATCTACTGGCATTTCAGCTCAGTTTCCCATGGCATTGTTTGAACTTTTTACCCGAACCACAATAACAGGGATCGTTACGGCCTATTTTTTTATCGTGCCTTACAAATGGCTGCTGCGCCTCTGACTGTGCGTGCTCATCACCGCTACTGGCCTCAGCTGCGCCCTCCATCACCGATGCCGCTTCGTGTTCAAAATTCATCTCGGCAGGCATCTGCTGTTGATTTTCCAGTTCCTGTATTTCCTCCTGGGTGCGAATTTCGACTCTGCACAGCGTAGACATCACTTCCTGCTTTATTCTCTCCAGCATTTCACCGAACATTTCAAACGATTCACGCTTATATTCCTGCTTGGGGTTTTTCTGTGCCATTGCGCGCAGGTTAATACTCTGGCGTAAATAGTCCATTGCGGCAAGATGCTCTTTCCAGTGTGTATCCAGCACCTGCAATAAAACATACTTTTCAAATCGGCGTAACTCCTCTTCGCCGATCAGCTTCTCTTTTTCCTTATACGCTGCAACCAGTTCCTCTGAGATTTTTTCAGGTAGCGTATATTCATTTAACGTATCATCTTCTTTTAGCCACTGCGCCACATCAAAGCGTTTGCCCGTTTCCTCTTCAAGCTCTTTAACCAGACCCTCAAGATCCCACTGTTCTTCCATTGTGCCCACAGGCACACGCGCCGACACCAGTGTGCTCACCACATCTTCACGGATGGATTCAATTATTTCACTCAGATCCGTCTCAGCCATCATTTCATTGCGCTGCTGATACACCACTTTTCGTTGATCATTGGCCACATCATCATACTCAAGCACCTGTTTGCGAATATCAAAGTTATGCCCTTCCACTTTACGCTGTGCGTTTTCTATGGCTCTTGACACCCAGGGATGCTCAATGGCCTCTCCCTCTTCCATGCCGAGTTTTTTCATAATGCCGGAGACTTTTTCTGATGCGAAAATGCGCATCAGATCATCCTGCAATGACAGGTAAAAACGTGTAGAGCCCGCATCGCCCTGGCGCCCTGAACGTCCACGTAACTGATTATCGATGCGCCGTGATTCATGGCGCTCACTGCCGATCACATGCAATCCACCCGATGCCAGCACCTCATCGTGCCTTTGCTGCCATTGTTGTGTTAATTCTTCTTTTTCAGCTTCGCTGATATCCTCTTTCTCCGCCAGTTCAACATCCAGGTTTCCACCCAGCACAATATCCGTGCCACGCCCTGCCATATTGGTCGCAATGGTGATCGCCCCTGGCACACCGGCTTCCGCGATAATAGTGGCTTCTCGTTGATGCTGTTTAGCATTGAGCACATTGTGCTCAACACCGAGCTCATTCAGCAGGCTTGATAAATGCTCTGAAGCCTCAATAGAGGCTGTACCCACCAGTACCGGCTGCTTACGCTCCAGGCAATCTTTAATATCTTCGGCAATGGCATTGAACTTTTCATCCACGCTAAGAAAAATCAGGTCCCCGTTATCTTTTCTGGCGATGGGCAGATTAGTCGGTATGACCATCACCTCCAGGCCATATATCGACTGAAATTCATAGGCCTCAGTATCAGCTGTGCCGGTCATGCCGGAGAGTTTGCTGTACAGGCGGAAGTAGTTCTGGAAGGTAATGGATGCCAGGGTCTGGTTTTCGTTCTCAATGGTCACGCCTTCTTTGGCTTCAATCGCCTGATGCAGGCCATCTGACCAGCGCCTGCCCTCCATTGTTCTACCGGTAAATTCATCGACTATAACCACTTTTCCGTGCTGGACAATATAGTTTACATCTTTCAAAAACAGCACACTGGCACGAATTGAAGCGGTTAAGTAGTGGATTAAATTAATATTCGAGGCACTGTAAAGGCTATCATTCTCATCCAGAATACCCTCACGCGTCAGCAGTTGCTCGAGTTTCTCATGTCCGCGTTCTGTAATATACGCCTGTTTGGTTTTCTCATCCACGGTGAAATCCCCCGTGGGTTCCTCTTCTTTTGTCGCGGCCTCTTCTCCCTGTTCAAGCTCTTTTACCAGCTCATTGAACTTCGCATAGAGCTCGGAGTTATCATTTGTTGGGCCAGAGATAATCAGCGGCGTACGGGCCTCATCGATTAGAATCGAGTCGACCTCATCGACCACGGCAAAATTCAGTTCTCGCTGAACTTTTTCATCCACGCTGAACGCCATATTATCGCGCAGATAATCGAAGCCGAATTCATTATTGGTGCCATAGGTGATATCAGATTCATAGGCCTGTTTTTTAGCCAGTGGATCCATCGCTGAAATAACCACGCCGGTGCTTAAGCCCAGAAACGAGTAGAGTTTGCCCATCCAGCCTGCATCTCGCTGTGCCAGATAGTCGTTAACGGTGACCACGTGAACACCCTGGCCGGATAGTGCGTTTAGATAAACGGCCAGCGTTGCCACCAGGGTTTTACCTTCACCGGTACGCATTTCTGCGATATTACCGTTATGCAGCACGACAGCACCGATCAGCTGCACATCGAAGTGACGCATGCCCAGCACACGTCGGCTGGCTTCTCTTACGGTTGCAAAGGCATCAGGCAGCAAATCATTGAGGGTTTCCCCCTCGCCTAATCGTTCTTTGAACGTAGCTGTTTTAGCACCCAGTTGCTCATCATTTAAAGCCTCGTATTCTGCTTCGAGGGCATTGATACGATTAATAATTTTGCGATATTTTTTGACCTGACGATCGTTACGGCTGCCAAAAATTTTCCGCATTAAACTGGATGACATCATGATTCCTTATAACAAATTACTTGCCTGAAAAATGGAACCTGTATTATGCCCTGGAAAGGCGTATTGCTTAAGGGATAGAGCATAAAAAAAGCAGATTATATGCATTATTGCGTGATTAAGAAGTCCTTCGTCGCGAGTCTTTAGTCGCACGTCCTGTATTTTGCAGTTTTTTATACGGATTGTGGGTATTGGCCATAGTTTGTGTGGGCTCGGGCTCTGTCTCCTTTATTGAGACAACCGTAATTAAAAGTATCGCGAGCTGAACCCGCTTTTAATACGACTCCTGTTTATTTATAATGGTCTCACCACAGGGGACAAAGCGCCAGAAGGCGGCAGTCTTTCCCCGGACAAAGTAAGCAGTAAGGGTGTAACAATCCAACTAGAAACTGGCGATTTTTTAATAATATCAGTCGCTTATAGCTTAGCTTACTGACATTGGGCTCGTCCCTCGCGAGGGACTCGTTGCAGGCAGAATTATGGATACATCGGACTGTATTTATGTGATTGAGATGACTTCGATTCTTTTTCGGTGGTCTCAATAAGGGGACAGAGCGCAAAAAACGCGGTCTATCCCCGAGGGTGGGGAATATATGAACGGTGCATAACGGTAACTGAGAAGTAACTGCCCCAGATTGGCCCTGTGCGGTTTCAGGCCGAGGCGGGGGAATGAGAAGTTTACAGGTGTTAATCCTGAATTAACCCATTGACCGCAAGGAGTAGCACTATCAGTTGTAATTATGTTACTGAGCTTCAAATCCCTGTCCACCAGCTTACACACTGGTGCTACACCACAAATTATGCCCCTGGGAGCACGTCTGGCTATATCATAAAGGGAGTGAAGGACTAGCCATTCATTCCCTTTATGATTACGCCAGCCCTTCTCCCAGGAGCATACTTTGTAGTGTTCAATAGATTATTTCAGGATAATGAGCATTCCCCAACGAAGGCATGAAGCTGTGCACTACATACAGTACATAATGACAATGAATACGGAGTGAGGAGTAACTGCCCCAGATTGGCCCTGTGCGGTTTCAGGCCGAGGCGGGGGAATGAGAAGTAGTTTACGAGTTGTAAATGAACATTCACCCAACGAAGGCATGAAGCTGTGCACTACATACAGTACATGATGACAATGAATACGGAGTGAGGAGTAACTGCCCCAGATTGGCCCTGTGCGGTTTCAGGCCGAGGCGGAGGAATGAGAAGTTTACAAGTGTAAATGAGCATTCCCCAACGAAGGCATGGAGCCGCACAGGGTCAATATGGGGTAGTTACCGGGATTGGACGAATTTTTGTGGGTTGATCTGTCGTCCGTTTTTGATCACTTCAAAGTGAACATGTGGCCCAGTAGAGCGCCCAGTAGAGCCCATCAAAGAGATCACCTGGCCCTTCTTAACCGTATCACCCACACTCACCAGGTTCTCCGCATTATGCCCATAACGCGTAACATAGCCATTACCATGATTAATCTCAACCAGATTACCATAACCATAACGCTCACCCGACCATGTCACCACGCCCCCGGCAACTGTCAGCACATCAGAGCCCGCCTTCGCAGCAAAGTCCATACCCTTATGAAACTGCAACTTACCCGTAAACGGATTAGTACGCGTACCATAATATGATGAAATCCAGCCCCGATTAATCGGCCGACCCTCAGGAAACACTTCTTCCTGCATATGACTGCTCATCAATATATCTTCCAGCACACTCAACTGCTGCTCACGATCTTCCAGCTCAGCAATCACCAGATCAATCTCACTACCAAAATCCATCTCCGGTGCTCCGGACTCATCAGGCCCACCTACGCCAGGGATTGCTTCAAAATTAAACTCCCCCCGATCCAGCCTGGCAATGCTCACCAGCTTCTGCCCCAGTGCATTCAGGCGCATCGCATGTGCCTGAATATCACCCAGGCGTGCTGCCAGCGCATCGATATCCGCCCTGGCATTAAACCGGGTTTGATTAATGAGCTTTCGCTGTAATTTTATTTCCTGCTGCAGCGAGACAACATTTGATGAGGACAACTGAGATTTACCATACCAGTACCCCCCCATGCCCAGTGCAGAAGAAAGCACCAGCGCAAATACAAATAACAGCACTAACTGTGCAGGACTGCCTATCTGAATGCGACAGGGACGACCTCTAAATTTGCTTAATAATATAATATCCATACATAAAAACTTTAAAGTAATGAATAGCCCTGGTAATAACCATAGAAAAAAACCATAAAACTAGTAGATCACATCAGTGGATCATAATTTAGAATATAGACGAAAATATAGGCGATATTATAGAAAAACACCTATATACAACAGCGTATTTTGACATAAAATAGACTAATCTCAAACTTTTACCTATTTTCGAGGCATATTTAGCAGCCGTATGGACAATATTTCAAACAAATTACGCCAGCATATCAAAAAAAAGGCGCTGGAGTTAAAGCAGCTCAATCACGCCATAAAGGTATCTCTTCCCCATGATTGCCATAATCATGTAGAAGTTGCCGGTATACGAGACAATCAACTCATTATTCTAACCGACTCCCCTGTCTGGAGAACCCGCCTGCGCATGATGAGCCAGTCAATGCTCGAAGCACTACACCAGCACACCGGCATTAAGCTCAATCGGGTAAAGCTTAAGCTGCTACCTCAGCAACGAATCGTTGCTGAACCGCCACCACTCCAACGCACGCTTAGCCAACACAGTTCAGATATCATCACCCAGACAGCCAACTGTATAACGGATCCCGATTTACAACAGGCCCTGCTTAAACTGGCGCAGAAAACGAAAAGGCCCTGAGTTCACTCAGGGCCTTTTCGATCAAAAAAAATACACGCACATTCATCGCAGCGCGTTAAGCCTGTACAGGCTGAGAGTATGAAATAGGCGAAACCGCAGATTCCTCTTCAAATGTCACCTCTTCCCACGCATCGGGATTGGCAATCAATGTTTTTAACAGCGTATTGTTCAATGCATGACCCGAACGATAACCCGAGTAAGCACCAATCAGACTGTGGCCAAGAAGATACAGATCGCCTATTGCATCCAGAATTTTGTGCTTTACAAACTCATCGTGATAGCGCAAACCGTCTTCGTTTAATACACGAAAGTCATCTACACCAATTGCGTTATCCAGGCTTGCACCCAGGGCCAGATTATTTTCACGCAGCTTCTCAAAATCACTCATAAAACCAAACGTTCGAGCACGACTCACCTCTTTTACAAAGGAGGTTGATGAAAAATTAATTTCAGCCTGCTGAGGCGAACCATCAAACACCGGGTGCTTAAAGTTTATGGTGAAATCAACTTTAAAACCTTCAAACGGCTCGAATTTTGCCCATTTGTCTTCTTCTTCAACCAGGATCGGCTTCCTGATACGAATAAATCGCTTTGCAGCCTGCTGCTCTACAATACCCGCAGATTGCAGCAAAAATACAAACGGCCCCGAACTACCATCCATAATGGGCACTTCACCTGCACTCACATCAACATAAACATTGTCGATGCCCAATCCTGCCATAGCCGAAAGCAGATGCTCAACCGTGGAGACCTTTGCCCCACCTTCACCAATCGTTGTAGACAACTCGGTATCACAGACATTTGAGGCTTTAGCGTGTATATCTACCGGTGTATCAAGATCTACACGACGAAATATTACCCCGGTATCCGGCGCAGCAGGGCGCAAGGTGAGATAAACCTTGTTGCCTGTATGCAAGCCAACACCGGTTGCGCGGATCACATTTTTAATGGTGCGTTGACGAATCAAATTCAAATTCCCAAATTAAGGCCATATTTCTGGCGTTATTGCCCATTAGCAAATAAACTGGCAAGAATTATACATGCTTTTGTCATAACATGGACACAATAAACCGACAAAGTCCATTATAGACAAGTTCTACGGAAAAACACCAAACTTGCACACATAATTTAAAGTATTACTTTAATACCTGAAAAATTATACTGAACACAGAAGTTAGCGATAACCCAGTGAGAAAT
>UOFJ01000302.1_pt1 | contig 11033 bp, 9 predicted proteins | sample 1988251 | NCBI WGS metagenome assembly UOFJ01 (sample SAMEA4712194, study PRJEB27164) | hydrothermal vent metagenome | biome: marine basaltic hydrothermal vent biome; feature: marine hydrothermal vent; material: mineral | place: Pacific Ocean | collected 2011-06-14/2011-07-23 | depth 1689 m
GATTCAAAGCATCCAGCATATGCTCATTTAATGCCGACTCTGCAACCACCACACGCTCATAGCCCAATGTCTGCGCCAGCTGCAAGCATCGATGAGATGGCACAATCAGGCGGGTTTTTAGCATATTCTCTCTGCCCGGCTCATCTAGCATATCATATAGGTTCTGTAATGATTCGTTGCTGGTAACGGTGATTGCATTTATCTGCATTTCAGGCCAGTTTCGGCTCAGTTGCTGACGCTTAATACCCATATCGTGCTGCGGCACACCTCGGCTATAAACCTCAGCATAGTCTACCTTAGCACCTCGTAGGCGCAATGTATCGCCCAGATGCGCTAAACCACCCACGCCCCTGATAATCAGAATTTTTTTCTGCCGAATCTGCGCGCTCTGAAAAGCGGGATGCTGTAACAAGGCCTCGCTATTAAAGCCTTTGTTCAGCATCTGGGTAATTCTAAAGCCGGCTTTCTCTGCCGCAGCCTGTGTCGCTCGGCCAATAACCGCAATCTCATTGTTGATGCTATCTACACGAGAATTCAGTTTCTGTAGCTGCAAAACGCTATATTCAACTGAATTAACACTGATAAATATGAGCCGATCGTATTCATGTAAGGTACTGAGCCTGCGTTTAAGCTGGGAGCCAAGCTCCACCGGGCATATCTCTATGCTGGCAAATGCCAGTGGCCGGGCCGCGCTACGCTCAAGCAACTGCAGCATACCTGCAGCCTGATCCACTGGCCGAGTCACCAGTATCACTTTGTCCTTCAGCGGCTGAGCACGGCTCACCGTGTTACTCTATCATGCCCATTTCACGCAGAATCACATCGGCCCCATCGCTCAGCAATTGCTCTGCCAGTTCCACCCCAAGGCGCTCGGCCTGCTCAGCGGGCCCGCGCAACTCTGCTCGTACCACTTCACTGCCATCTGCACGCCCCACCAGGCCACGTATAAACAGTTCATTCTCTTCAAGTATGGCATAACCGGCAATAGGCACCTGACAGCCGCCATTCAAACGCTGGTTCATGGCCCGCTCTGCACGTAATCGTGTGCTGGTATCTGCGTGGTTGAGCGGTGCAATCAGTGCCTGTACTCGCTCATCCCCCACTCGACACTCAATACCCACCGCCCCCTGTCCTACGGATGGCAAGCTTTGCTCCGGCGTGAGTCGGGATTTAATGCGCGCTTCAAACTCAAGCCGTATCAGGCCTGCACTGGCCAGAATAATCGCATCGTAATCGCCATTATCCAGCTTGTGCAATCGGCTATTTACATTACCCCGAAGATTAAGCATAACCACATTGGGCATCACTTCTTTTATTTGCAACTGGCGTCTCAGGCTTGATGAACCAATACGCGCATTCTCTGGTAATGCATCCAGGCTTGCGTAGTGATTGGAGACAAAGGCATCCGTTGGGTCTTCACGTTGCATAATAACGGGTAAATGCAAGCCTGGCGGAAACTCCATGGGCACATCTTTCATTGAATGCACCGCTATGTCCGCTTCTCCATCAAGCATCGCCTGCTCCAGCTCTTTTACAAACAGGCCCTTTCCGCCTATTTTAGCCAATGGCGCATCTAAAATCTTATCCCCTTTGGAGAGTATTTTAATCAGCTCTATCTGGATCTCTGGATGGTGGTGTTTTAACTGGCGCGCCACTTCTTCGGCCTGCCATAGTGCCAGTGGACTTTTGCGTGTAGCAATTCGAATGGTTTGTGACATGAAATGAGCCAGATATTAAAAAACGTATTTTACCGCAAATTAATATCTGAGCCTAAAAAATAAACGCAATTATTAGACTCTGGTCGCTTGCCAATAGCAAAAAAAACAGTCCCTGGCCCTGAGTTGTTGATTATTAGTTACAGCTCAGGGCGCTGCACTCGATGCAAACCCGCCGCCAAGGTATGGCGGACTGTCCACGTCATTTATAAGCGTTACTTATAAGTAGACAGGTTTTTCAGTTTTTTACGCACATGGGGCAAGTGCCTTCGGCTAATTTCCAGCCGCTCTTCAACCCCATCAATGGTGATCACACAATGGCCTTCTGTGTTTTTTTCCAGACCATTCATATACTGATCTGCAATCAGCGCATTTCGATGAATCCGCGTAAACAGGTGGCTAAACTCATTTTCCAGTGATTTTAATGACTCTTCTATCAGACACTCATGGTCGTCTGTGCGCAGGGTGACATATTTATGATCGGCCAGAAAGTAGCGTATCGTGCCGATGGGCACCAGCTCCAGGGTGCCGCGGGTTTTAACGCAGATATGCGAACGAACTTTGGGTTTTTCATCGATATACCTGAGCTGCTCCAGTTGCGGCTTAGTCAGGCGAGCGGAGGCTTTCAGCGCCCCTGCCAACTTATCCTGCTTAATCGGCTTAAGCAAATAATCCACGGCATGGGTCTGAAACGCATTGAGTGCATGCTCACTAAAAGCCGTAGTAAACACGATGGCCGGCGGCTTGCTCAGACGATTCATATGGTGCGCCGTTTCAATGCCATCCATTCCTGGCATGCGAATATCCAGCAGTACGACATCGGGTTTTAGCTCCTGCGCCAGGCGCAGGGCGTCTTTACCGTTTGATGCGTTAGCACAAACAACAAAACCGTTTAGCTCTTGCACAAGTCCTGTTAACCGTTGTCGGGCTAATGGCTCGTCATCAACAATCAGTATATTCATCTTTTTACAATGGTATTCCTATAAAAACAGTATACGTATTCGATTCCGCTTTTATGCTAAATTGCGCTTCATCTGCATACATTAACATCAGGCGCGTCTTTATATTGGCCTGGGCCATATGATTCCCTTCATGCCGGCTCATGCTACTTTGCTCACTTACCGGGTTACTTACACTTAAGCATAGTCGATTGTTTTCCAGTTGTGCTGAAATTTTTATCTTCCCGCCTGTGTCCATGGGCTCTATGCCATGATATATCGCATTTTCTGCCAGTGGCTGCAGGCAAAGCGTGGGAACCTCGACCTCCATCGCTTTTTCATCCAGCTGCCACTCAACTTGAAGACGATCGTCCAGGCGCAGGTGCTCAATATCCAGGTAGCTGCCCGTTAAGGCCACTTCCTGGCGTAGCGTATGCCCTGTGCCTTCCTGCAAACTGGCTCTAAACAGATCAGACAGGTCTTCTACCGCCTTTTCAGCCTTGTTTGCGTCAATATGCACCAGACTGGCAATGGTATTCATACTGTTAAACAGAAAATGCGGCCTTATTCTCGCCTTTAACGCCTGAATCTGCGCAATACTCTGCGCCTCAAGGTTAGAGCGCCACTGATGCTGCACATAAAAATAGCGTAGTACAACTGAGTAAATAATGCCGCTTATGGCGAGATTTCTTAACAAAAAATAATATGCTTCAATCCCATACGCACGCCCTATCAGCCCAAATGGCTCACCAAAATACATCACGATTGCACTAAATGTGAAGGTCACCAGCCACATAATACTAAAGCTGCTTAACGAACAAATCACCACACTCTGGCGATTTAACCAGTCTTTCAGGCCACACAATAGTGCGGCATTAATTAACGCCATCCATTGTGCAAACAATGAAATAAGTGCCAGCCTGTCCCAGAAATCCAGCCGACTGGAAGGTACCAGCGCTAGTAATAACGCCAGTAACTCCACCAGCAACACCAGCATAAATACTATCGCGACGTCGCAAAAATTCGGGATAAACCCCTGATTCGTTTGCTGTTGCATATCCATCCACTTATTCTAGCCAATCCTGGCAGGTTTACGAGACATTAAAACTCTTACTGTCAGAGATTTGATATACTTCACTCTTAATTTCATTAATGCAGGATTATCTGGCACCATGAGTAAAGCCTCTGAGCAGAATAAGCAAAATAAACCGAGCAAATTATGGGGCGGTCGATTTAGCGAACCGACCGATGCGTTTGTTGAAGCTTTTACCGCATCTGTTGAATTTGATCAGCGAATGTATAAACAGGACATAGAAGGCTCCCGTGCGCATGCGCGCATGCTCACCAAAATTGGTGTGCTCACTGAAGATGACCTGAGCACACTATTAGTGGGCCTGAAGCAGATTGAAGAAGAAATTACCGAGGGTAAATTCAACTGGTCTATTCAGCTTGAAGATGTCCATATGAACATTGAGGCACGCCTGACAGAGCTGGTGGGTGATGCTGGCAAACGCCTGCATACGGGCCGTTCACGCAATGACCAGGTGGCCACCGACATTCGCCTCTATCTGCGTGAACAGATTGCCTTTATTATTGCTGAAATTCGCCGCCTGCAGGACGGCCTGCTGAACCTCGCTGAAAAGGAAGCCAGCACCATTATGCCCGGCTTTACACACTTGCAGGTCGCTCAGCCGATAACCTTTGGTCACCACCTGATGGCATGGTTTGAAAATATGCAGCGCGATGCCTCACGCCTTGAAGACTGTGCAACACGTTTAAATGTACTGCCGCTCGGAGCCGCTGCATTGGCTGGCACCACCTACCCCATTGACCGACAGTTCACTGCAAATCTGCTCAATTTCGACGACATTTGCCGAAATTCGCTCGATGCCGTGAGTGACCGCGACTTTGCCATTGAATTTTGCGCCGATGCAGCCATTCTAATGACCCACCTGTCGCGTTTCTCTGAAGAGCTGGTGCTCTGGTCATCTGCCCAGTTTAATTTTATTAGCCTGCCGGATCGATTCTGTACCGGCTCATCCATTATGCCGCAAAAGAAAAACCCGGATGTGCCTGAACTGGTCCGAGGTAAAACAGGTCGGGTCAATGGCCACCTTATTTCACTGCTTACACTGATGAAGTCTCAACCACTGGCCTATAACAAGGACAACCAGGAAGATAAAGAGCCTTTATTCGACACAATCGACACATTATTAGGCTCTTTGCGTGCATTTGCCGACATGATACCCGCAATTAAGAGCAAAAAAGAGAGCATGTACAAGGCCGCAAAACAGGGGTTTTCAACCGCAACAGACCTGGCCGATTATCTGGTCGTTAAGGGAATGCCCTTTCGTGATGCCCATGAAGTGGTGGGCAAGGCCGTGGCCTTTGGGGTTGAATCTGGTAAAGATTTGAGTGAAATGTCGCTCAATGAGCTGCAGCAGTTCTCTGATATTATTCAGCAGGATGTTTTTGATGTACTCACCCTTGAAGGCTCAGTTGCGGCGCGTAAGCATATTGGCGGCACCGCACCTGAACAGGTGCTTAAAGCGATAGCCGATGGCCGGGAAAGGATAAAACAAGGTCGATAGTCATTAAACTAATCAGTAGTCTTTAGTCCTGCATTTCCCAGGGCTTATTCAGGGGTTTGGTTTGACTAAAGACTAGCGACTAACGACTTTTTTTACTGATATGTGCGCAGCTCAGCAGCCACCCGATCAAAAGCAAGCTGCAATTCACTCACCTGCCGATCAATCCCTTCTGCAGAGCCAGCTCGCGACAATGCCTCTATTTTTTTGGCTAACTGAAACACCTGCATAGCGCCAATACTCCCACTGCCACCCTTCAGCTGGTGCGCACTATGGAACACCCCCGACAAATCACCCTGCGACAACGACTGATCGATGTTTTTCAACAATTTCGGAGAATTTTCCAGATAAGTATCAATAAACTCACTCAGAGCACCTTCCATCAGGTTACTGATTTCATCAAATACCACCAGATCAAGCACAGGCTCATTCATAATATTTTCTCTTAAACGCTAAGCGATCACTCTGGGGCTTATCTTGAAACATCTCCCACCAGCATCGCTTCAGGCACATACTCGCGAATAGCCGATGTCAGCTCTCTGCAAAGCCCCCGACGCGGCCTGTGAGATACCCATAAGCAGTTAATTTTTAAGTCCATATTGGCAAAAACAACCTCATTACTGTAGCGATTCAAAACCATCTGAATATCCTTTACGGTCTGCTCTATATAATGCGGTGGCTTTTTCTTCAACTTTGGAATAATTAGCATAAAATCAACAAAGGACTTGCCGTTCTCATCCCGAGTCGGTGCAATCTTATACAGCGGTTCTCCAGGCAAAACACCCTTAAACATATCAATTTTCTGATCAGACATAGGCCTCTCACATAAATCCATCAGGGCTAGTACAAGCTTAGCCCAACTCACACAAATCGCGAAGACTTTCAGACTATCACCGACTAAGACAGTTGTCTAATATATTGCACCAGCATTTGCTTATTTACTCACTTTCAGGGATAATACCCTACTAATTTAGTCAAGTTTATTTATTCTCTATTTATATATTTAACCACGAGGTGTACCCAATGGAAGCTGTTGTCAACGGCAAAACAATTGAATTAAGCGAGGCTGGCTGGCTGCTAAACCTTGATGAGTGGAGCGAGGAGCTTGCAGCTGAAATTGCCATTACTGAAAACGTGCCTGAATTAACTGAAGAGCACTGGAATATCATTAAAATGGCGCGTGAGTATTTCACAGCAAACGGCACTGTTTGTGAGCCTCGTGCATTTTCAAAGCTAATGAAAAAAGAATACGGTAAAGATAAGAGCGATCAGAAATACATCTACTCTTTATTCCCAACAGGCTTAATTAAGTGTGCAAATAAAATTGCCGGGCTTCCTCGCCCCAAAGGCTGTAGTTAAGCAGCGTATCAAGTCAAATTTAAAAGGTCATTACTGACATGACCTTTTAAATTTACCTGCAATAACTCACTGATTTTTATATCGATTCAGATCAAAAATACCATGTGCTAGCGGGTCCTGCCTGGCATATTGCTGATAAAACCAGTCAGACACTTCCCAGAAACTGGACGAAGTTCTGCGCACACCATACAGCGCAACAAAACGCTCATAATCATCTCTGTTGTGTATTAGCAACAACTCATCTGCAAAGTGCTCAATATCATTTTCGTGTATCACAAAATAAAAATTAGGGTATGAGCCCAGCAGGCCCTTATAAACAGTAAGTGTATCTTCACTTCGATCTCGACTACTCGTCTCTCCCAGTAAAGAGCTAATGTTTTTATACCCCTTGTTATGTATGAACGTATAAGCCTGATCCTGGTTTTTACCTGTTACTTTAACAAACACAACATCAAAAAACGACATTAATTTTTCACCTGTTATGCCCGCTATACGCCGCATGTGTTTATCAACTGCAGATACATTACTGGCATTTTTACATGCCTTATTATCACAGCGATTAATGTAATCAAAATTCGTGTCTTTTTCTATTAGTCTTTGTTCCAGTTTTTTATAAAATTCTCTTTGGGGATCATCTGTTTTATAGTCAAAAATCACCTGTTTTTTTAGCCATTTTTTAGGACGACGCAAATACCGGGGGTCATCGCCTCTTATACCTGTATACCATGTTTTCTGAATTTCTTCGCGCTTTTCAACCGGCATCCATGCGAGAAAAACATTCTCGCCTTCAATACGCAAAAAATCCATATAAAGGCGCGTATTAAACTGATGCCCCAGATTTCCATACACATTATAACCCGCTACCAGCAGGTAATGAATCCGCTCCAGCATGGGGTAATCCAGCACCCAGGCCGTTTGCGGATAATCACCAATTAACCCCTGCTTAACCGTCGCACTATCAAAATGTCTGAATATTGATAAAGTACGGTTATTTTTATCCATACTATTGGAGCCATCCCATATATATGCCATTGACTCATCCAGCGTCATTTTCGGCATTTCCTTAAACTGCTTCCCCCTGTGCTGTAAATATTTATTATGTCTGGCCTGGTAATTCGTATAAATCGCAAAGATATTTAATGTACTTCCCTGCTCTGCTGGCAAGTTCAACAAATCTGATGCGGCATCCACAAACTCGTCATCCATATTGGCTTTTAATAAGTCAGGATCAGAAAAAAACACCCAGAAATGGTCTTCAATCACATTGAGCGCCACCTGGCCTCGACACACCGGCCCCTTAATAAAGCCTTCTATAAAAAATCGGGCATCATCCAACAAAAAATGATACCGAGCATGAACCGGTAATTCAATAAACGCTTTTATGGGATTTGAGGCAATTTCTGCTGCGTAGGATGGAAATTCGGTTACCGAAAAATCAGCATCAATAAACAATTCCTTATAACGCGCCATTCTTTTATTTGATAGTTCATAAATAGAATGTGATTTATCTACAATCGAGGATTTTATATACCTTAAACGATAATAAAATGTTTCAACACCTGGGTCATCATAAGCCCTGACGGTGGCTATTTCGTTAATTTTTTCTCCAGGCGGAGTAGATGAACGCACCAGGCGGAAAAACTCTCTATTATCAGCGCCTTTAAAATACAGATGCCCGAGAAAAAGATGCTCAAAAAGATAGCGACTGAACAGCCGGTGCTTTAAATCTGTCTGATTTAAAAAAAACTCCCATTCATCTATCTGTTTAACCGTTGAGGTGGGCAGCTCACTATTGTTGTCATCCGGGTTGTCATCCGGGCTGTCATCCGGTAAGCCCTGCGATATCCATTTGACCAGGACATAATAGTCCTCATCCGATAAATTAGGCATTGCAAACGGCATACCCTGCAGCGGTTTAGTTTTCTCATACTCCTCAAATGTTTTACCTGTAGGGCAGCTTTGCTCTCTGTCCAGATCCAGCTTGATGCTATCCGCCATCATACCTAGCCTTGGCTGAGGATTTAACTGCTTTTGGCGTAAAATTTTATACAGCACCGAATGCCTGAGATTATTGATGCTATTTTTTTCCTGCTCATTTAGCACCGAATGAAAGCCTTTCTCCCTCCACGCCTCATCTGTACTGGCATCAATAAACAGCCGCGTGGGTTGTGCCGCTCTAAAACGCTCACCGTTATATATTTTTTCCTTATTTGCACCCCGTTTAATCCCTTCAATTGAAGTCAGCTTTAACTGACACGGTGCATCGTAGCACCCATGACAAACCACACAGCGTTTTTCCAGTACCGGTCGGGCCTGATGAATATAGGATATATTTTTCCCCCCTCCCTTTAACAAAATATCATATTCAATATCAGCCTGGCCTTTGGTCACACTTTCCTTATCGTTTGTACAACCCAAAAACCCGATCACTACAACCAGATAAAATACGGCTTTTAATATATACACTGAGCTTAGTCCTCTTCAAGTTCCTGCCACCGCCCATAGGCTTGCTCCAGTGCCTGCTCAATCTCCGAAAGGTGCTGTGTGGCAAGCGTTATTATTTGTTTATCCTGCTGATAAAACCCAGCTGCAGCCATCTTTTCTGTGATTTCTTTCAGCTGTATATCCAGACTATCTATTTGTGCAGGTAGCTCATCAAGTTCTTGCTGCTCTTTAAAATTTAATTTTTTTACTGTGCTATTTTTTTTTGAATTTTTCTTTCCCTCTGCACCAGCTTTTCTACTGCTTGCCTGCCCTGGTTTTTTAACTGCCTGGGTTTCTATGTTTGACTGTTTGTACTGATATTGCACTAACCAGTCTTCGTAGCCCCCTACATATTCATAAACCTCTGCATTACCTTCAAAGGCAAGTGTGCTGGTTACCACATTATCAACAAACGCCCGATCATGACTAACCAGAATAAGCGTGCCCTCATAATTCATTAACAACTCCTCTAATAGCTCCAGGGTATCTACATCAAGGTCATTGGTTGGCTCGTCCATAATCAGTAAATTAAAGGATTTAGCAAACAGTTTCGCCAGCATTAAACGGTTTCGCTCCCCGCCAGACAGTGTACTCACTGGCGTGTTGGCCTGTGCGGGTGTAAAAAGAAAATCACCCAGGTAGCTCATTACATGCTTTTCCCGCCCGGCCACGTCTATTTTATCTGTGCCTGGGGCCAGATTGTCTCTGACGCTTTTTTGCAGATCCAGCTCGGTCCTAAACTGATCGAAATACGCAATTTCGAGTTTTGTGCCCATTTCTACCTTACCCTCATCCACTGCCAACTTGCCAAGGAGGATGTTGATGAGCGTTGTTTTACCCACCCCATTTGGACCCAGAATAGCTATGCGCTCCCCCCGGGTAATCACGGTGCTAAGATTTTTAACAATGGGTACACCGCCATAGCTGAAGCTGATATTTTCCACTTCAACCACTCGCTTGCCCGAGCGCTCCTGAGCAGAAACCTGCATATTAACCTGGCCTTTTTGCTCACGTCGTTGAGAGCGCTCTTTGCGTAGCGCCTTTAATGCCCGTACTCGGCCTTCATTTCGGGTGCGACGTGCTTTGATCCCCTGACGAATCCAGACCTCTTCCTGCGCAAGGCGCTTATCAAACAGCGCGTTCTCTTTTTCTTCATTTTCCAGCGCCTGCTGCTTTAGTAGCAGATAGTTTTCATAGTCTCCTGGCCAGGAGGTGAGCTTGCCTCGATCCAGCTCGATAATGCGCGTTGCTATTTTCCTTAAAAAAGCTCTGTCATGGGTTACAAACAGCACACTGGCATTCCAGTTTAGCAAAAACGCTTCCAGCCACTCAATTGCACTGACATCCAGATGGTTCGTTGGCTCATCCAGTAATAATAAATCAGGCTCAGTCACCAGCGCTCTACCCAGCAACACACGCCGTTTAAGGCCGCCGGATAATGCACTAAACTCATTATCTGCAGGCAGCCCCAGTAATGAGATTGTAGTTTCAACCTGCTGTGACAGGCTCCAGCCATCAACCGCCTCTAACGCATGTTGAATACGCGACAACTGCTCCATCTTGTGCTCTGAATAATCCTCTGCCAGCGCCAGGCTGCAGTGATGATATTCTTTAAGAATCTCACCCACACCTTCAAGCCCTGAGGACACCACATCATAGACCGTGCCCTGTATATCATCGGGCACATCCTGCGTTAAATATGAGATTTTAAGGCTCTGCTGCTGCTCAATATTGCCCTCATCTGCTTTTAACATGCCGCCTATGAGCTTCATCAGGGTAGATTTCCCCTCTCCATTTCGCCCTAACAGACACAGGCGTTCGCCCGGCTCTATTTGCAAATTCAGTGCGTCAAACAAATTCGGCCCGCCAAAGCCCAGATTAATATTTCGTAAAGTTAGAAGTGCCATATGTCTTATTGATGATTTGCTGTTTAATTGGCGTGTATTTTA
>UOFJ01000260.1_pt1 | contig 10992 bp, 7 predicted proteins | sample 1988251 | NCBI WGS metagenome assembly UOFJ01 (sample SAMEA4712194, study PRJEB27164) | hydrothermal vent metagenome | biome: marine basaltic hydrothermal vent biome; feature: marine hydrothermal vent; material: mineral | place: Pacific Ocean | collected 2011-06-14/2011-07-23 | depth 1689 m
CAATAACACTACAGTTCTTCGTAGCTACATAGTATAAATACCAATTTAAATGCAAATGTTAATGTTAATGTTAATGTAAATAGTGGATTATATATATCCATATACTTGAATATCCTATAAAACTGCTCACAATTACGGCTAAATGGCCGGGATGGGAACATGACTCCATTTTATGAAATACGCGACAAATTACAGACTCTCTACCCCGAAATAGAAAACTTACTTACGCCGGTTTCTCAGGAAATTCTGGAATCAGGCAAACAGGTGCGCGTGCCGGCGGGCACCCGTCTATACACCGAAGCGGAACATTGTGAGCGTTTTATGTGGCTGCTTGAGGGTACGGTCAGAGTATTTAAAAACTCACCTGAAGGCCGTGAAATCACACTCTACCGGGTTAATCCAGGGGATGTGTGTGTATTAAGCCTGCAGTCGCTGCTGTGTGGTGAAGGCTTTCCCGCTGAAGCAACCGCAGAAACTGACCTGCTGGGCTTAACGCTGATGCAGTCAGAGTTTAACCAGGCACTGGATCAGTCCAATGATTTTCGCCGATACCTGCTAAAAGTACTCTCCCAGCGCATTGGCAATGTCATGAAGCTGGTATCAGAGGTGACGTTCCAGCGCCTGGATTTACGCCTGGCCTGTTTAATGGGTCAGCTTTTTGAACGTTCCAATGGCGAGCCTGTCAAAATCACACATGCACAGATTGCACGAGAACTGGGAACCACCCGTGAGATGATCAGCCGTATTTTGAAAGAGTTTGAAAACCAGAACTGTATTCGCCTGCAGCGTGGTGAGGTTCACCTGCTTTCCAGCGAAGGCCTTAGCTGGTTTAGTCAGTCAGGTGATCCAATAAGCTTTAAAGCCTGAATAACGGATATCGCCCAGTTCAACCTGTATTATATTCGCTATTTTTTACAAAATAATAATTTATACTTGTAAGTTCATACTTTAACGCCTTAATCCGGCGTTATAGCGGGAAATAATACAGGTCAAACTGAGCAGTTACGGACGATGGAAACAGCGCCTGAAACCATGCTGAATAATTGGGAATTTAATCACAATTATTCAGACGAATGGTTGTTTTTTATCAGGATTTTTAGATGAATGGTCTATTGGCGCGGCCTGTTGCATTAAAAAGCAACCTGCACGCACTGCAATAAACGAATGAACATTACACCTATATGAGAACTGTAGCGCACATTGATAAGAGCCATTGTTCGCCAGATAGTAAGCCACTATGAAATCGCCTTTAATTATTTTCTTTTTATTATTTAGCCTGCTAGCCGTTAATCTGGCACCGGCAGATAATATACATAAGGAAGAATTATCCAGAGCGTATCACTCCGCCATTCACCATACTGGCGCATCTGCTGCTTATCAGGCGCATTCCAGCACCACCACTTATAAACAGCATTCCGTTGAGCACGCCAATGGTGCGCCTGTTAACACCGACTCCAGTAGCCTGGGTGATACAGATGACACTGACTGCAACCACTTCTGCCATTTCTCAGCCCATATGGCAGGCTTTTTGAGCCACATATCAGCACCATTAGCGCTCCATTCCAGCACACCTTTCAGCCTTACCAGCGACACCTTTTACTCACTCAGCCTCGCCCCTCCTTCACAACCCCCACGAGCCTGATTCAACACAGAACACTCTCAGTAACGACCGGGCCTGCGCGGGCGTTGCCACCTTTGATTTAGTGTACTTACTCTGCTCTGCCAGTATGAACCTGTGCTTTATACGGTTCGTCTATACAACACGCTGTCTGTAACAGGAGCCAGCTGAGTAATTACGATTTAGTTTGACCAGGAAACAGATATGAAAATTTTTAAATCCCACCAGCTTGCTGTCTGGGGCGTTTTACTTGCATCCATGACAACCACCAGCATTGTCATGGCAAAAAAAGCAGCGCCAGATAACCCACTACCCTCTCCGGCACTAATCGAATTAATTCAGAATAGCCTGCAGGATAACCCCCAGTTACAAGCGCTAAAGGCCGAGCTTAAATCTACTCGCGCCACACTTCGCGCTGCAGATCAGGCGGTTTACAACCCTGAGCTTGAATTCGATTATGAAGATGTTGATAGCACTAAAAATAGCGATGGCAGTGTATCAGAAGGCACAACCACCACCACGCTGGGGATCAGCCAGACCATCGACTGGGGAGATCAGCGCGGTAGCCGCACAGCAATAGCCAGTGCTCGTCTACAAAAAAACACGGCCTCATATCGCCTCTCCAGCCAGACCTTTATCAGTGATCTGCTGAGTCTGCAGGCAGAGTTCCAGACGCAGAACGAACTGGCCCGGTTAAGCAATGAAACGCTGGCGATTATGCAGGAGTTCAAGGAAATTTCTGAAAACCGGTATAAGGCCGGCGACCTCACCCAGGTTGAACTCAACCTGGCTTTGCTGGCACATAATCAGTCACTAATGGAGCAGGCCAACACCACCGCCGATGCCTCACAGGCACGCGCAGGTTTAGATGCTTTTTTAGGCTTTGTGCCTCCGGTTTCTATTCAGCTACCCGAACAGTTACCGCCACCTGAATTTAATGGCGAACTGGATGAACTGCTGCAACGCCTGCCCATTGTAAAAATTCAGAAAGCCGAGCTGAATATGGCCAGGAGTGAGGTTGCCCTGAGAAAAAGCGAAAAAGCATGGAACCCAACCATTGGTATACGTGCAGGTAAAGAGGAGGATGCCTCTCTTATTGGCTTTAATCTGAGTATTCCATTAAATGTACGCAACACCTTCAGCGCGGAAGTTGACGCCGCGCAACAGCAGTCCATTGTAACTGAGCAGCGCGCGCACCTGGCACATCGCAATATTCGAGCCCGCGTCATCTCCAGCACCAAACGCTACGCCAGCCTGCTAATGGCCTGGAATCACTGGCGTATATCAGGGCGCAGCAGCGTAGACCAGCAACTGCGACTCATCAAGCAGCTCTGGCAGACCGGTGATATTAGCGCTGCTGATTATATTTTACAGTTAAAACAGGCGCTGGACACCCGTGCCACTGGCCTTCAACTGCGCAACCAGCTCTGGCAGGTCGCCTTCGACTGGATGAGCCTGACCGACACACTCGATAACTGGCTGAACATCACAATTACATTGCCTCAGCAGACTACTGGAAACAAATAATATGAACATCAAAACATTTTTAATGCTAGCCCTGCTCAGCAGCTCAATGACTTACCTGCCATTAGCAATGAGCAATGAAAACACGCCAGAACATGCACACAAAGACGGCGAAGAACACACAGAACACAGTGATGGTGAAAAAGGCCATGAAGAGCACGCCGAGCACAGCGATGATGAAAAAAGCCATGAAGAGCATGCCGAGCACGGCGACGATGAAAAAGGACATGAAGAGCACGCCGAGCACAGCGACGAAGAAAAAGGCCATGAAGAGCACGCCGCACACAGCGATGATGAAAAGGGCCATGAAGAACATGGTGAAGAAGGTGAAGAGGCTCACGGTGGTCATGGTGGCGAACACGAGGAGCATAGCGATGGCACCACCGACCTTAATAGTGCGCAGATGGAAATTGCCGGTATTATTGTCAGGCCACTGCAACTTCAGGCGGTTAATAGCGCAATTAAAGCGCCCGGTGAAGTGCGTTTTAATACCTATAAAACAGTGTCTGTAACCCCAAGAATTACCGCTCAGGTTATTGACCGCCATGTTGTGCTGGGGCAACTTGTGCGCAAAGGTCAGCCCATAGTCACGCTTTCCAGTGTAGAAATGGCTGAAGCTCAGGGCAGTTTACTGGTGGCGGATCGCGAGTGGAAGCGTGTCAAAACACTGGGGCGTAAAGTGGTTTCTGCACGTCGCCATACCGAAGCAAAAATAAACTGGGAACTGGCTAAAGCCAAAGTTAAAGCCTATGGCATGAGTACGCCACAAATTGAAAAACTCATTTCCTCTGAAGATTTCTCCCGCGCCAATGGCCGTTTTGAGCTGGTGGCCAGCAGTAAGGGTACGGTATTAAAGGAAAATTACATTCTGGGTCAGCAGGCCGATCCTGGAGAGGAGCTGATTCGCATTACCGATGAATCTAGTCTCTGGGTTATTGCCAATGTGCCCCCGGCCATTGCCCATGAAATTAGCGTTGGCAATCCGGCCAGTGTGCAGTTTGGCGAGCGCATTTTTCCTGCAAAAGTTGCCCAGATCAATCACTCACTGGATGAAATAACCCGCACCACCGGTATACGACTGCTGGTTGAAAACAAAAACGATGCACTGCATCCCGGGCTGTTTGTTAACACACAGATTGAAACCTCCAGTCAGTCCCAGGCACTGGCCGTGCCAGAGGCCGCTGTGCTTCGCAGCGCCGATGGCGACTGGGAAGTCTTTGTAGAACAGGGTAGCGCCGGAAAATTTAAAGGCCAGGAAGTGGAGCTTGTGCGCATTAGCAATGGTATCGCCATTATTAAAGGTATAGAGCCTGCGACGCGTGTTGTTGTTGAAGGCGCATTTTTTGTTCAGTCTGAGCTAGCGAAAAGCGGCTTTGAAATTCACAACCACTAAGGCCGACTGTCATGTTAAACAAACTTATTGATACGGCGGTTGGCAGCCGCCTGCTGGTTATTATTGCGCTGCTGGCACTTATGGTGGGCGCAACAATGATACTGCCAAAGCTCAACCTTGATGCCTTTCCCGATGTAACCAATGTGCAGGTACAGATTAATACCGTGGCACGGGGGCTGGCCGCCGAAGAAGTTGAACAGCTCATTACCTTCCCAATTGAAGCGGTAATGTATGCACTGCCCGATGTTGAGGAGGTGCGTTCCATTTCCAAAACCGGACTTTCCGTCATTACCGTTGTATTCAAAGAAGGCACGGATATTTACTTTGCCCGCCAGCTGGTATTTGAGCGACTACAAACCGCCCGTGAAGAAATACCCGAGGGTATTGGCACACCAGGTATTGGTCCAAACTCCTCGGGGCTAGGACAGGTTTACCAGTATATTTTACGTGCAGATGACCCTGTAAAATACAACGCAACCACCTTGCGCAGCTACAACGACTGGATCGTTAAATTATTGCTGATGCCCGTGGGCGGTGTAACTGAAGTATTATCTTTCGGTGGTGAAGTACGCCAGTACCAGGTACAGCTAAAGCCCCAGCGCCTGCTCGCCTACAACCTCACCGGCGATGATGTTGCAAACGCCATTGAAGAAAACAACCGCAATGCCGGTGGCTGGTATATGGACCGAGGCGATGAACAGCTGGTCGTGCGCGGTGTGGGCTGGGTACGCAGTGGCGAGGAAGGCCTGCGAGACATCGGCAATGTACCGCTTAAAATTCAGGACGGTGTGGCGGTAAAAGTAAAAGATGTAGCCAATCTGAATTTTGGTGCAGAAATTCGCCAGGGTGCGGTGTCTATTACCCGACGAGATGCAGACGGTAACCCCGAAGCACTCGGCGAAGTGGTTGCCGGTGTCATACTCAAACGCCTGGGTGCTAATACCAAAGCCACCATTGATGGCATTGAAGAGCGTATCCACATTATACAGGCAGCCCTTCCAGAGGGCGTTACACTGGAGCCTTTTTACGATCAGGCAAGCCTGGTTAATCAGGCAGTTGATACAGTTATCACCGCCCTGTTACAGGCCTTTGTGCTAATTATTATTATCCTGCTGATGTTTATGATGAATATCCGCGCAACTTTCCTGGTATTGTTATCCATTCCGGTATCAATTGGCCTGGCACTCATGGCCATGGCCTACTGGAATGTCTCAGCTAATCTGATGTCACTGGGCGGTCTTGCCATTGCAATTGGTATGCTGGTGGATGGTTCGGTGGTTATGATGGAACATATTTTTAGCCACCTGAGCCACCCGGATGCAGACAATAAAACACGTACCAGGCAAGACGACACAACACAGGGTAGCGACCCGTTTGATGTCGCTCATGATAATCACGGCATTAACCTGCGTGTTCAACAGGCTGCAAAAGAAGTGGCGCGCCCGGTATTTTTTGCCGTACTGATTGTCACCATTGTGTTTGCACCGTTATTTGCACTACAGGGTGTAGAGGGCAAAATGTTCCAGCCCATGGCCATCTCTATTCTACTGGCCATGCTGGGCTCATTAATTGTTGCTCTAATGGTTATTCCCGCACTGGCAACCTATCTGTTTAAAAACGGCGTGGTTGAAAAAGAGAGCCCGGTGCTACGCCCCATTGCTAACCAGTACCGTAAACGTTTAAAGCAGGCAATGAGCGCTCCCTCTGTGGTTGTTATCAGTGCGGTTGTTTTATTTATAGGTTCACTGGTGATGGTACCTTTTTTAGGCACCGAGTTCGTCCCGGAGCTGGAAGAAGGCACGCTTAATATCAGAACCACCCTCGCCCCTTCGGCAAGCCTTGCCACATCACTGAAAGTGGCAGGTCATATAGAAGCGGCATTGCTCACATTCCCAGAAGTTATTTATGCAACCAGTCGTGTGGGACGTGCAGAAATTGGTGGCGACCCGGAACCGGTATCCAATGTTGAAACATTTGTAGGGCTTATACCGGTGAGTGAGTGGACCAGTGCCCCTGACCGACAGGCACTGCAAAAACTCATGGAAAAGAAAATGGCCGCACACCCCGGCCTGCTGTTCTCTTTCTCTCAACCTATCGCTACACGGGTAGATGAATTGCTCTCCGGGGTTCGCGCACAGCTAGCCATTAAACTGTTCGGTCCGGACCTGGATATGCTGGCTAAAAAAGGCAGCGAGATAGAGGCACTGGTGAAAAAAGTTCAAGGCACAACGGGCGTTGCGATGGAGCAGATTGGCGGTGAAGCACAGCTGGCCGTACGCCCCGATCGTGATGCACTGGCACGCTATGGTATCCCGGTTTCTCAGGTAATGAACCTGGTCGCCGATGCCATTGGTGGGCGCACCGCAGGTCAGGTTATCAAGGGCAATGAACGTTATGATATTTATGTGCGCCTTGATGAAAAATACCGTAATAATGTTGAAGCCATTCGCAGCCTGATTTTACAGTCTCCGAGTGGGGCCTGGGTGCAGCTGGGCGATGTCGCCCAGGTGCAGATCGAAACCGGTCCACCACAGATTCGTCGCGATGATGTACAACGGCGCGTGGTAATTCAAAGCAATGTCGAAGGCCGTGATATGGGCGGCCTGGTGGCCGAACTGGATCAGCGCATTAAGGCTGAAATTGATATGCCAGCGGGTTACTCCGTCGTGTTTGGTGGACAGTTTGAAAATCAGCAACGCGCTCAGGCCCGACTGATGATTGTTGTACCCGTCTCACTGGGGCTGATATTTTTATTGCTCTATTTTGCCTTTAATTCGGTGGGCCAGGCACTGCTTATTATGATCAATGTACCGCTTGCATTAATTGGGGGGATCGCCGCATTGTTTATTTCGGGCATGTATTTATCCGTACCCGGCTCCATTGGCTTTATCACCCTGCTGGGTGTTGCCGTGCTCAATGGTGTGGTGATGGTCAGCTCAATTAACCAGCGAGTCGAAGGCGGCCAGAGCATAAAAGACAGCGCATACGAAGGCGCACTCTCACGCTTGCGACCCGTATTAATGACCGCCATTACCTCCGCCCTGGGCTTAATTCCCTTACTGCTATCCAATGGTATTGGCTCAGAAATCCAGAAACCCCTGGCCACTGTTGTAGTAGGAGGACTGATTAGTGCAACACTGTTAACACTGTTTGTTGTACCGGTTTTATATGAGACGTTCTCCAGGAAAAAATACCAGAAAGATCTGTAAAACAGGGCAAATTTTCTGCTAACCCCTGCCGGTAAGGCGCTTAACACACACTGTTAAGCGCCTTTTTTAATATCGGAGTATAAAAATCTGAGTTTATTCAACTTAAGGCTTGACTCCGGATAAGCGTACAGTCCGTAAAATAGTGCTTTATGCTGAAAAAATATGCATTGACCTGGCGTAAATAATAAACCACACCTTGTGGATGTCTTAATTCGCCCCACAGAATATATTTATAGACATCAATCACAAAAACATATTTTTCTGTTTTAATGTACCTTAAGTTACCGTGAATTTCATCAATAGCCTCTAAAATCTCCCTCAGGTTAATCAGTATAAAACCTAAAAATGTAATTGATTTTACCAGGTGTTCCGAGGTTATTCCCCTGGATATTCACAGTCAATATCAGGATATATTCTGACTAAAACAATCTCCGGGACATCCTGTAGATAAATCGATTTTTCTAATATCAGTTTTTCATCAAAAAAATTGGAGAATAAAATTGAATAATTTACTAAAAATTAGTATCGCTGCTGTATTAGCCGGTTCTATGACAACGGCAATGGCCGGTGGCATGGGCGGCGGCACGCCCCCCACCCCCCCTGGTGCTCCACCACCACCACCTGCTGCACCTGCGCCACCACCACCTGCTGCACCTCCAGCACCGGCCCCTGTAGTTGGTTTTACTTTTAATGCCGATTTAAGCGGTGCACAGGCCGGTGTCATTAGCATTGCTACAGGCGACACAACACTTGAATTTGCCGAAGATCTAAGCAGCATGACCTATACATTAAATGCGGCTAACTCAGGTACTGTTACAGCGGCTCACTTCCATTGTGCGCCTGCTGGCGAAGACGGTCCGCCTGCGGTTGCAATTGAAGTGGGTACATTCACAATTACTAATGCAGATATCCTTCCTGTTATTGGCAACGAAGTATGTGGTGTAACCATCAACAACATTGCTTCATTACTGAATGCAACACTTCAGGGTGTTATTTATGCCAATGTTCATACCGATTTATTCCCTGCGGGTGAATTACGCGGACAAATCTTCGCGCCCATTCCACAGTAAGTCTGTAAACGGGTAAAGCTTAATGAGAACAGCGTTCAACTGAGCTTTTTGAACAAAACGTTAAATAACGCTCAAAAACATTGGAGAATTAAATTGAATACAGTATTAAAAATGAGTATGGCGGCTATTCTGGCAGTCTCTATATCACCTGCATTTGCAGGTGATGAGCCTCCTGAGGCACCTGAGCCTCCTGAGGCACCTGAGGTACCTGAGGGTCTTCGCTTCACTTTTGCAGCCACTTTAAGTGGCACACAGACAGGTGCTGATACAGCCGCCACTGGCGATGTTACACTGAATTTTGCTAATGACCTTAGCAGTGCAACATACACCTTAAACACGCTTAACACGGGCACTATCACTGCGGCTCACTTTCATTGTGCGGCGGCTGGCGAAGATGGTCCACCAGCGGTTAACATTGAAGTAGGTACATTCACTATCACTAATGAAGACATCCGTCCCATTATTGGTAATGCCGTATGTGGTGTAACCATCAACAACGTTGCATCACTGTTGAATGCCACACTTCAGGGTGTTATTTACGCCAATATTCACACCGATTTATTCCCTGCGGGTGAACTACGCGGACAAATTTTCACACCTAATCCCTAGCAGGCCGGAGTGATATATTAGCGATTACAGTTTCTGGCTGTAATAACTATGTACGCATAAAAACAGGTAGCATTTTGCTACCTGTTTTTTTTCGCCCTGAATTAACCACAACAGGGAGTCGTTGCACGGTTGTGTGCCCTGGGCACGCTTCGCTTGCGTGTGACGTGCAGGGATGCACTAATATCGTGATTGCAGGAGCAAAGGAGCGTGGACGTGCAGGGATGCACTAATATCGTGATTGCAGGAGCAAAGGAGCGTGGACGTGCAGGGATGCACTAATGTCATGAGTGTGGTCGTGATTGCAGGAGCAAAGGAGCTTGAATTCGCTACGCCATACAGCACCTCATTTCATGTATATTCGAACACGCCTGGCCAGAATACGCATATATAAAAAAACGCGCGAAGGACCCGCCCTTCACTCCCTCTTTTATTACGTCAACCATATTCCCAGAGGCACACTTTAAGTCGTCCAACCGAGATTAATTTAGGTTGAAGCTAAACTTTTCCCCAGTCTGCCCTTGACTCTGTACTTTACTACAGGGCATATACTCTCTACCTGATCTCACCATGTAGTAGAGGTAACCATCCATGCCCCCTATAGCCTTATTAGCCCGTATTGGCAGCATGGCTGACCTGATAAACATTATTATTTCCGTTATCGGTATTATTAGCCTGTGGCAAGACTTTTATCTTGAGACACTACTGCCTGTACTTGGCGCAATTGTACTGCTATTAAATGCATTGGGTTATTTAAACCACAAACAATGGCTACGCAGCCTGATGGGCACAACCGGCCCTGTGCTTCTATTCATATCCCTCTACCTGATGGCTCAGTATACATGGAGTATCTATGTAAATTATAGCGCATTTGGCCTGATTTTAATCGCCGTTGCCATTGGGGATTTTACCCTGTTCACTCGCCTTGGCGACAAAATTGGCTCACTCGGTGCCGTTGTTTCAGCCATGGGCTGCGCCATGTGCTTCCCCGCAATCGCCAGCCTGGGGGGTGCGCTGGGCATGGGATTTCTTGAGCAGTGGGAATGGACCTTAATTGCGACTATTTTACCCGCATTTGCATGGATTACACTGGCACTTAACGCACTGGGCTATTTTAGCCACCGGCAGGTATTTCGCAGCCTGCTGGGTATGACCGGCCCCGTGCTATTACTGGTCTCGCTCTATCCCCTGTTTCAATATGCCTGGAGTACCTATGTTACGTATTCGGCATTAGGCCTGATGGTAGCGGTTTCAATAGGTGACTTTGTCTACCCTGGCAATCGACGCTGCGATGATAGCTGCAAGATTTAATTAAGTCACATTCAGGCTGAATCAGGCAAAAATTGACTGCGCCTGACACAACACCCCCCCTTTTTAACGAGAAAAACGCTATGAGTTCATCCCGCCCTACACGCCATATTGCTATTATTGGCAGTGGCTCCGCTGCCTTTGCCTGTGCGATTAAAGCCGCTGAAGGAGGGGCTCGTGTCAGCATTATTGAAGGCGCTGATGTTATTGGTGGCTGCTGTGTTAATGTGGGTTGTGTACCGTCGAAAATTTTAATTCGCGCGG
>UOFJ01000040.1_pt1 | contig 10672 bp, 7 predicted proteins | sample 1988251 | NCBI WGS metagenome assembly UOFJ01 (sample SAMEA4712194, study PRJEB27164) | hydrothermal vent metagenome | biome: marine basaltic hydrothermal vent biome; feature: marine hydrothermal vent; material: mineral | place: Pacific Ocean | collected 2011-06-14/2011-07-23 | depth 1689 m
AGGGATGTATTTACGGCGACTTCTCAATAGTGGGCATTCTTTCCTTTCTATCTATCTATTTCAGTAGTCATTGTAACGTTATTTAATTTTCCTCCCTAAGGGGGAATTAATATTCTGTTAATTCATGTTGAACCGTGTGAGTAGTTACCCCGTGCAGAGGCTATTTTTAATCCCGGCGACTTATTTGTATCTGTTGTGACAGCATTTTTGTAAATGCCTGTATACGCTTTAAATTGGCCCCCATATCACTGTGTCCTACTCTGGATGCAGAGCGCATATGGATGCGTTTTTTCTGCGTGTCTATGCGTACTTCAAAATCATCGACATATCTAAATAATGCGGAGGTATAGTTTGCGCTAATGTAGGTGCTTTTGTTATTTATTTTCTCGGCATTAATGATCTCCCCCCCTGTTTGCTTTATTGAAGCCCGGATAGACTGAACAATGCTGTCTGTATTCGTTTCGCTGTAATTGAACGCTTCTGTGAAATGTGATTTATCTTCAGGATATTCAGTACAAATACAGTTGGGTTTGCTGGTACAGGGGCTGAGTTTTGAATTGCGCAGCCCATAAGGGCTACCATTGTGCGATTTAAAACCCAGGTAAATAAAATAGGCAAGGGCGATGATAATGAGTGAGGAGAGAATTATGAGTGTGAGTTTCATCGTGGCTGTTATCTCTTTACTGGGCTGATGAGTTAGTTAATTTGATTTCTTTACAAACTGCGTAAGTATCACTATCTGTTGGCCTTCTATTCGGCCTTCTATATGCGCTGCATTATCAGGAATCAGGGAGATGTTTCTAACGGTGGTTCCGCGTTTGGCGGTGAAGTTGGCCCCTTTTACAGGCAGATTTTTTATGAGTGTAACGCTATCACCGGCCTCAAGTATGTTCCCGTTGCTGTCTTTGTGAATCACAGTGTCTTCAGGTGGCGGGTCATTTTTTTCGCCTTTGGCCCAGTTTAAAATATCTTCTTCCAGGTAGAGCATGTCAAGCAGGTCCTGGGTCCAGCCCTTGGCGCTTAAGCGGTTGAGTATGCGCCATGCGATAACCTGCACGGCGGGAATCTGGCTCCACATACTGTCGTTAAGGCAGCGCCAGTGGTTGGCGCTTATTTTCTCCGGCTGGTTAATCTGTTCATGGCAGGCCGGGCATATTAGTATCGACTGATCTGCTTCGTTGATCGAACTCGGCAGAGATTTTGCAGGTACCTGAAATACGCTCAGGTTGTCTGTAGCACTGCACAGCTCACATTTTGATTCACTGCGCTGTAATAGCGTTTGTTCGATACTCATAATTGTGGAGTTCCCTCCGAATTTGTATAATAAGTGCTAAATTCTACCTTAATTTTGTCTGCGAAGGGATATATTTATGGCTAATTATTCAGAGCTAATTATTCAGAGCTAATTATTCAGAGCTAATTATTCAGGCCTCACAGCGAGTGTGTCTCGATAGCGGATGCCTGTGAATAGTGAACTCCTTTTTAACTGATCGGCTAGTTTGATTAGTTCAGTTTAAAACTTCCAGCTGACTCCAGCTAATAGCTCTCGCCCTCTATTGGGTATGGCTTCACTTAATGAGGAGCTGGCAGTGGGCGTAAGGTAGTTTTCGTCGAGTAAATTTTTGGCCTGTAGAAAGAGTTTAAAGCTGTGAGTGAAATCATATTGTAGTTTGGCAAATAAAAGCCAGTAATCGTCCAGTGCTATGCGAGTGTTAATGTTAGCGTTGGTTGAAAATTCCCGTTCTCCAATATAGTTGGCTATTAGATTGGCGTTCCATTTACTGTACTTGTAGTTGGCGCTAATCGATCCCAGTTGATCGGCTTCGCGAAATGACAGCTCGGGTTTGTTTATAATATAGGTAAAGCTGGTACGAAATAACCAGTGACTATTTAATTCCTGAGAAAATTCAAATTCGATGCCCTGAGTCGAGTCCTGGTCGATATTTAGAAATTGAGATGTGCCATTGCCCAGGTCAACCTGAATGATGGAATCATTAAAATGGCTTTCAAAATACCCCAGTGATAGTCCAGTCTGGGGCCATTGCCCAATCCAGATAAGATCCCAGCTTTCTACAGTTTCAGGTTTCAGGGTGGGGTTGCCCAGCACTACCGGGTTGTTGAGCAGGTTAAGCTCACTCTCGGAGGGCGCACGAAATGCCTCGCCATATAAGAGCTTCAGGCTGTAGTGTGTGCCCAGTGTCTGGACCAGGCCAAACCGGGGACTGACCTGTGAGCCGATCTCTGAGAAATCATCATAGCGTAGGCCCAGTGTGAGGGAGGTTGAATCAGAGAGCTGGTGCTGGTACTGGCTGTACAGGCCGATAATATCGCGTTTTGATTTAGCCTGTATGGGGGTGGTGGGCAGCAGTTCGTTATAGAAGCGAACAGGAATGCTTTGCGTGACTATATCTCTCAGGTCAAAGTTATTCTCGGCAATGGCCTCAGGTGCATCCAGGCGGCGCAACTCAATACCAAATTGCAAGCTGCTGCGTTTATTGATATCCCAGTTGTTATGCAGTTGCATACGCATTTCTGCATAATTATCAAAATTTGCTCTAAGCAACAGAGGATCATTGCTGTCAGGGTTGCTCAGCCCAGCAAATGCGCCAGGTGCGGTTAATTGTGAGGACAGTGTGGCATTGACATAGTTGTAGCTTAGCCAGAAATAGGATTCGACTTTTTCCCAGGCAAAATCATGCTGCAGAGAAATAGAGTCAATCTGACCCTCGCGCGCGTTAAAGCCATTTGAGAGTGTATTTAGTTCATAGAAATTTTCAGTTTCAAACTGGCTGTGCTGCAAATTGATGCGTGTATTTTCCCATTTTAACTTAAGGTTCAGATCGGCTATTTTACGTGGGTCATCTGTTTCAATTCGATTGCTACTAAAGGTATCGGCAACAGTGTAGTTATCGCCATTATCCGCTTCAATTCGGCCAAACAGATCCACTTTCATATGACCGAATTTAGTGGATGCCTGGATAAAAGCCTGGCGGCGATTAAAACTGCCATAGCTTATGGTGAGTGCATTAACGTTTGAGCGAGTGATAATATTTATGACCCCCATCATGGCATTTGAGCCATATACCGCAGCCCCAGGGCCGCGAATAAATTCAACCTTTTCTATATAACGTAGTGGATAATTGGGCGCAAGTGTGGTGCTACCGCTGCTCTGTGGTGAGTCATATCGCTGGCCGTCAATCATCACCAGAATTTCTGCAGGTACATTGCCAATACGCCGCCCACGGGAAGAGAAAGGTGCGCCTAATGATGCACTGGAGGAGCGATAGGACTGAAAACCAGGTACCATATTCATAAGCTCTCCCAGTGTGTCCAGCCCCATACGACTGAGTTCCTGCTGGGTAAATACACTCACCGCTGAGGGTACAGTTTTCAGGCTTTCCGGGGTGAGTGTGGAACCGTATATTTCAATCTGTAATAGCTCTTCCAACGACATACTGAAAAAATCTTCCTGCATGCCCTGTAATTGTAAGGGCAATATAATAAATAAAATAATGCCAAAGATCCCCCTCCTCATAGTCTACCCTCTGAATATTGTTTTTCTCATATGTGACATAAGAATAGCAGTAGACAGGTTTTTTTTCTGCTATGGGAATAAATATTTACTGAAAAATTTTATTTACTGTGCTGGGTTAAAAATCGGTCAAGCTGGTTGGCAAAGGCTTTACGATCATTTTGGTTTAAGGGTGGCGGGCCACCTGTATCAATGCCACTGGATCTAAGGGTATCCATAAAATCGCGCATATTCAGCAGACTTTTGATATTGGCCTCAGTGTAGAGCTCACCCCGGGGGTTCAGGGCAGTGGCTCCTTTTTCAACGACTTCAGCGGCCAGAGGAATATCGGCGGTAATCACAAGATCACTGGCGTTAAGGCGTTTGACGATTTCATTATCGGCGACATCAAAGCCCTGTGAAACCTGCAGAAAATTAATGTACTTTGATGAAGGAATGCGCATTGTGTGGTTTGCAACCAGCGTCATATCAATGGCTGTGCGTTGAGCGGCTTTGAATAAAATTTCTTTAATGACTACCGGGCAGGCATCGGCATCGACCCATATTTTCATTTTATTGTTGCTCTCTTTATATCCAGCGGCATAAACTCTTTGAATAAGTTGTATTTCAATGGTGTAGACTTATCCTATTATCGGCACAGTATGGAGAGGATATCCATCCGCGTGCCGGTGTTTCATTAACCAGGTGATGATTCTATGCTAATACCCGTTACCCAGATAGCTAAAGTTTTATATTTTAGTCTGCTGATTACGATTTCTAACCCGACTATAGCACAGCTTGCTATAGCTGAGGCCGAGCGTGTCAACTTACAGACTGCACCAGCCCAGTATCAGGTGGTAGATCAGGAGCGGGTGTTAGATGCAAGGGTCGAAGCGGTGCATAAAGCGACGGTTTCAGCTCAAACTTCAGGGCGAGTTAAGCAGATTTTTTTTGATGTGAACGACTATGTCAGAAAAGGCGATGTGCTATTGCGTATGCGCGATAAAGATCAACAGGCTAAACTGAGCGCGGCACGTGCGGCTTTTAAACAGGCCGAGAGTGAGTTTAGGCGTGTGACAAAGCTGTACCTGAATAAGTTGATCTCAAAATCAGCAGTCGATAGAGCCGAATTGCAGCTAAAGTCCTCTCGGGCTCGACTCGATCAGGCTGAAGAGCGCCTGCAGCGTACTATTGTACGTGCGCCTTATAGCGGTATTGTGGTGAAGCGACATATCGAGCTGGGGGAAACCGCAAGACGGGCGATGCCTTTATTTACCGGTCTGTCACTGGAAACATTGCGTGTCGTGGTGAACCTGCCCCAGGATATTATTAATGTGGTTCGCCAGTTCAGGCAGGCAAGGGTGCTACCCGTACAAGGTGATGGTAGCGCGATTGAGGCTACGTCTATGGTGATTAGCCCCTATGCAGATGCTCAGAGTCATACCTTCCAGGTGCGTGTGAATTTGCCCCTGGGCGATCACGGTCTGTATCCGGGGATGGCGGTTAAAGTTGTTTTTGCAACCGGGGTTACCCGTAAATTACTGGTGCCTGCTTCGGCCATTACGCACCGCAGTGAAGTGACGGCTGTGTATGTTATGAATACCCCTTCGGCTGATATGCCAGGGGTGTTTTCTATGCGCCAGATCCGCGCCGGACATCGGCAACAAAATGACATGATAGAAGTACTCTCCGGCTTGCAGGAAAACGAGCGGGTGGCTATAGACCCTGTAAAAGCGATCGCTTTTATTAAAGACTCAAAAAATCAGTAATTATTTAAGAGCTACCCAGATATGAAAGCAGATTTAGGCATTTCAGGTAAAACCGCGCGGTATTTTCTGCAGACAGAAATGACCCCATTACTGGCTATTCTCGGATTTTTGTTAGGTGTTTTTGCGGTATTTGTAACCCCCAGAGAAGAGGAGCCACAAATTAATGTGACCTTTGCTAATGTATTTATTGCCTTTGCAGGGGCATCGGCTAGCGACGTGGAGCAGCTGGTGAGCATACCTGCAGAGCAGATTCTTTCGGAAATTGCCGGTATCAAGCATATTTATTCTGTTTCCAGACCCGGTATGTCTGTACTCACCGTACAGTTTAAAGTTGGCGAAGATCGTACACAGGCGATTGTTCGTTTATACAATGCGCTTTACTCTAACCAGGACTGGCTGCCCGCCGGGCTTGGGGTCTCTCAGCCCATTATTAAACCAAAGGGCATAGATGATGTACCTATTGTGACACTGACATTGTGGACACAAAACCCGCAACATGGGCGACACGAACTCACTCAGGTTGCACATGCCATTGAAGCTGAATTGAAGCGAGTGCCGGGGACGCGGGATATTTATACGTTGGGTGGAACCAGTGATGTAGTGAAAATTAAGCTGGATGCATCAGCGCTCGCGGCATACCAGCTCTCGGTGAGTGATTTACGTGCGGCATTACAACTGAGTAATTACTCACGTAAATCAGGCTACATGGTGCGAGATAACCAGCAGATCGAAGTACAGAGCGGACAGTTCCTGAGCTCACTCAATGAGGTGGGCGATCTTGTAGTGGGGGTTAAAAATAATGCCCCCGTGTATTTGCGCGATGTGGCAGATATGAGTCGTGGCCCGGATCAACCAGAGCAATATAGTGCTTTTGGTATTGCGCAAGGCTCCCCATTATCGGCAAAAATGCGTGGGGAGTACCCGTCAGTATCCGTGGTTATTGCAAAGCAGTCAGGTACCAATGCCGTGGAAATCGCTGAGCAGGTTATTGAACGGGTAGAGCAGTTAAAAGGTATTTTTATTCCTGAAGATGTTCATGTGAGTGTTACCCGGGATTATGGCAAAACGGCCAATGCAAAATCACAGCAACTTATTGGTAAACTGATTTTTGCCACTTCATTTGTGGTTTTACTGGTGCTGTTAGCGCTGGGCTGGCGTGAGGCTATAATTGTTGGGCTGGCGGTGGTGATAACACTTGCAATGACCTTGTTTGCATCCTGGGCCTGGGGGTTTACCCTGAACCGGGTATCTCTGTTTGCGCTGATTTTCTCCATTGGTATTCTGGTGGATGATGCTATTGTTGTAGTTGAAAATATTCATCGGCATATGCAACTGGGCGATAAATCGTTTAAAGAGTCTATTCCACTGGCGGTTGACGAAGTGGGTGGGCCGACCATCCTGGCGACTTTTACGGTTATTGCTGCGCTGCTACCTATGGCCTTTGTAACAGGCTTAATGGGGCCGTATATGAGCCCTATCCCCATTAATGCCAGTATTGGCATGCTCATTTCATTACTGGTTGCTTTTGTAGTGACGCCCTGGCTGGCATATCGAATTCTTAGTTGGCAGCGCAGCACTGAAAACGTTGAAAAACACAGTGAGAACACGGGGCTTTATCGCATATTCAAGCGCTATTTAACGCCATTTTTGAGGGCGGGTTCAGGCAGGTTTAACCGCTGGTTATTGCTTGCTGGAATTATGCTATTGCTAGTTGTATCAGTAAGCCTGGTGGGCATGAAGCTGGTGGTACTAAAAATGCTGCCCTTTGATAATAAATCTGAATTTCAGGTGATTGTGGATATGCCAGAGGGCACAACGGTGGAGCAAACCAGCAGAGTGTTAAGTGAGTTGGGCCAGTATATTGGCACTGTACCGGAGGTAGTAGATTATCAGCTCTATGCGGGCACGGCGGCACCGATTAACTTTAATGGACTGGTGCGTCAGTACTACTTGCGCGCGCAGGCAAATGAAGGGGATATTCAGGTGAATTTACTGGATAAATCCTTGCGCAATAGAAAAAGTCATGCAATTGCCCGCTCACTACGCGCACCTTTGCAGGCCATTGGCAAATCCTTTAATGCCAATGTGAAAATTGTTGAAGTGCCTCCAGGCCCTCCCGTGCAGTCGCCACTAGTGGCAGAGGTATACGGCATTGATTATACAGGGCAGATGCAGGCGGCTAAAAAACTTCGCGCGGTATTTGAAAATACGGCGGATGTAGTGGATGTAGATGATTCTATTGAAGCGCAGGCGGATAAGCTGATTATTAAAATTGATCAGCAGAAAGCGGCTCTGCGGGGTATTACTCAGGCACAGATTGTGCGCGTTATAACAACCGCCCTGGACGGTGAAGATGTTAGCTATATGCATGCAGGAAACATGAAATATCCATTGCCGCTGCGGTTGCAGTTTGCGGTGCAGGACAGGGCGCGTGTGCAAAGTTTACTGTCGCTCAGGGTGCGCAATCGCGCTGGTTTGCTGGTGGCCCTGTCCGATCTTGTCAGTGTTGAAAATACCACGCGTGAGCATGCCATTTACCATAAAGATCTGTTGCCCGTTGTTATGGTGAGCGGGGATATGTCGGGTGAGCTGGATAGTCCGTTGTATGGTATGTTTGATATCATGTATGCGCTAGACAGCGAGACGGGCTCAATGCCTCAGTATTTAATTAATCAGCCTGAGAACCCCTATAAATACAGTATGAAATGGGATGGTGAGTGGCAGATAACCTATGAAACATTTCGTGATATGGGGATTGCGTATTCAATGGGTTTAATGCTTATTTATTTTCTGGTTGTGGCACAATTTCGCTCCTATCTACTGCCGTTAATTATTATGGCCCCCATTCCATTAACATTGATTGGCGTTATGCCAGGGCATGCATTGCTGGGTGCTCAGTTTAGTGCAACTTCGATGATTGGCATGATTGCACTGGCGGGTATTATTGTACGTAATTCTATTTTGCTGGTGGATTTTATAAATCAGCAGCTGGCGCAAGGAGTGGATTTTGAAGAGGCGGTTATTCGTGCCGGTAGCGTGCGGGCAAAGCCGATTGTGCTCACCGGGCTTGCGGCCATGCTGGGTGCGTTTTTTATCTTAACTGACCCCATTTTTAATGGGCTGGCGATCTCTCTGATTTTTGGCATACTTGTATCAACCTTGTTGACGCTGGTGGTTATCCCGATTATGTATTATGCGTTTATGTATAAGAGAAGTTACACGTGTAACATGGATTAATCAGCTGGATACCTTAAGGTGCGCTGCCAAAGGAGCAGGGTCGTACAATCGTGTTTTTTATCCTGCCTGCTCAACCGGGAGGCTAATCTCAGGCTAATCTCAGGCTAATCTCAGGCTAATCTCAGAAAAATCGACTACACTCCATATCAATATTAAACAATTTTAAAGTGTATTGGTTATATGTCTACCCCTGTGCTAATTTGTGATGATTCCAGCTTTGCGCGTAAGCAAATGGCCCGTGCGCTGCCCGAAAACTGGGATATTGAGGTGAGCTATGCTGCCAACGGCGCTGAGGCGTTGGACCTTATTCGCAAAGGCAAGGGTGATATCCTCTTTCTGGATCTGAATATGCCGGTGATGGACGGTTATCAGACGCTGGAAGGTATTCTAAAAGAAGATCTGCCCACTATGTCTATTGTGGTGTCCGGTGATATCCAGCCAGAAGCCATGCAACGGGTTAAAAAGCTGGGTGCGCTTGAATTCATTAAAAAACCTGTTGATGGAGGGTATATCGATAAAATCCTCAGTAGCTATGGCATTGATATTGCGCAATCAGCTAATGCTGGCATGAATTATGAGTTCAGTGAGGAAATAGATCTTGATGACAGTTATCAGGAGCTGGCGAATGTTGCCATGGGCCGAGCGGCAGACTTATTGGCCCGGCTACTGGAAGCCTTTGTTATTATGCCGGTTCCAAATGTAAAGCACATTGAAATCAATGAGCTGGAAATGGCCATGCGGCATATTAAATCGGATGATTCAATTGCCGCTGTTTGTCAGGGCTTTATTGGTTCGGGTGTCGCGGGAGAGGCATTGCTTATTTTTAATGAAACTAGCTATGCTGACATTGCTCAGTTAATGAAATATGATGGGGATATCAACGAAACTGCAGAGCTTGAATTGCTTATGGATATTTCAAGCGTGTTATGCAGTGCCTGCCTGAATGGTATTGCTGATCAGCTGGATATCAAGTTTAGCCTCGGCCATCCTATGGTAATTGGTCAGCACATTCATTTTGATGATATTTTGAGTGGCTCGGCTACGCAATGGAAGCAGATACTGACCATTGAAATGGGCTATAAAATTGAAAATAAAAACATTAACTGTGATCTTTTACTGCTGATTACGGAAGACTCAATTGATTCACTTAATGAACGCGTATCTCATTTGCTTGAGTGATTTTAACGAGAAGACATGTCTATAGAAAATGAAGCAGGACAGATAAATATAAAGGATATTCATTGGCTAATGGATATGCTGCAGACAATAGATGTGGGTCTGGTAGTACTGGACAGTGATTTCAGGGTCATGGTCTGGAATTCATTTATGGAGAATCACAGTGGTGTGAGCCCTGCGATTATAAAGGATAAAATTCTCTTTGATATCTTTCCCTCAATTCCGCAAAAATGGTTTCGCCAGAAAGCAGAATCGGTATTTCTACTAAAAAGCAGTACATTCACAGTGTGGGAGCAGCGCCCGTATCTTTTTAAATTTAAGAACTATCGGCCTATTACGGGTTCTGCGGATTATATGTACCAGAATATTACCTTAATACCACTGCTATCGGCTGATAATGAAGTAAGGCAGTTTGGTGTGTTAATTTATGATGTGACGGATATAGCGGTTAATAAAATAAAGCTTGAACAGGCCAATAATAAATTAGCTTTTTTAAGTAAAACAGATCACCTGACACAGCTCAATAACCGAGGGGCATGGGAGGAGTCTTTGCAGCGTGAATATAACCGCTCAAGGAGAAGCAAGCTTAAGTGCTGTGTTGTAATGTTTGATATTGATCACTTTAAAAATGTGAACGATACCTATGGCCACCAGGCGGGGGATGAGGTAATTCGGCGCACCTCGGCCCTGTTAAAAGACACCATGCGTAATACGGATATTGCGGGGCGTTATGGTGGGGAAGAGTTTGGTGTGATACTGGTTGATACCGATGCAGAAAATGCGCTGATTTTTACCGAACGGCTGCGCCAGCGTATAGAGAATGAAGTAATTGAGCATGAAACACTTAAAATTAAAATAACCATTAGCCTGGGTATTTCAGCATTATCAGACGATTGCGATACATATCAGAGCTGGCTTGAGCAATCGGATAAAGCCTTGTATATATGTAAAGAGTCTGGAAAAAATCAGTCCAGAATTT
>UOFJ01000373.1_pt1 | contig 10604 bp, 7 predicted proteins | sample 1988251 | NCBI WGS metagenome assembly UOFJ01 (sample SAMEA4712194, study PRJEB27164) | hydrothermal vent metagenome | biome: marine basaltic hydrothermal vent biome; feature: marine hydrothermal vent; material: mineral | place: Pacific Ocean | collected 2011-06-14/2011-07-23 | depth 1689 m
TATTGCCGCCTGGGCCGCCTCCAGTTATCGATTAAGCGAGACGCGCTGGCTTTATGGCCAGGCCGGGTTACTTTATATGGGTAACAGTGATGTGCTGCAGGTCATACAGAATAACTGGGCCGTGTTTGCTAATGCCGGAATTAAATTTGAGCCCTGGCAAAATATTCAGCTAAAAGCGCAGCTTGATATGCACAGTGCATTTTATGATTCGAATATTGAATTTTTAGGCGATGTTATCCAACTAACCTTTGGCACCAGCTATATTATTAACCCGAAACACCAGATAGATTTTGCTGTTGTGGAGGATATTCTGAGTGAGACATCGCCGGATGTTAATTTTAATATTAGCTGGTGGGTTGGGTTTGATGTTTGAAACAGGTGGTTAATGTGCAGGCTGGGGTGCTACCAGGCACCCCAACGGTTTTACTGGTGCATATGAGCCAGCGTAATCGTAATGCCCGTCAATATACACAAGCTTATATAGCAGCTACTTTAAACATAGGGAGGTAGATGCCGAAAGGTTTTTTTGTGTTATTATATATAAAGCCCCCTGCATAAGCCATAAGCCGTTGATTTCGGGGATACTTCTCAAAGAATACTGTATATTATTAATACAACTACTATTAGATCATGAGGGGACAGGATGTATATTCACATCTATATTAAGCTAGTCATTGAGTGTATTACGTAATGCGCTTATAAAAATACCACACGGCTCTCAATAACCACATTAGAAAATAACAGTCTGCTATAGTAAATTTTAAAAATAAATTATTATGAATATGAATGATACCTATAAATTCGAAGTTTTTGATATCAAAGATGAAGCTGGAAATATTATTCAGTCTCGCGACGACTCATTAGATAAATTAACCCTACAAAAAAGAAACCTGGTTAAAATATCAGGACCAGAAAAAACAAATAGACACTCTGTACAGGGCACCGATATTTTTGAAGTAGAATTCAAATACACCGGTATCAGGCTTTTATCTATGGGGTGGAGCCAGCAAAGACACTTTAGTGATATATTTCTAGATTTCACCATTCCACCCGGAGAGCCCAATGCAGGACTACCTTGTGAAAAAATTTGTTTAACGGGTGCAAATGGATCAGGGAAAACCACCATTTTAAGGGCTTTGCAAGGTCTTTATAGAGCGGATGGTTTTTTATTCGGATCTAATAAAGAAAATATTTACTACACTTTTTCATCCATTGTATTTAATCGAATTCAATGGACATCTTTTTATTTTGATGACGGCACAAATGGGGTGAAGAGTTTTTTATTAAGGGGAGAAGGTGCAGAAAAAATTATAAAGCTTATCAATACATCGACAGATCTAAGCCATGAAAAATACTTAAACAGCTTGACAGAGTTTCAAAATAACACGAACTTATTAAAAAAGTCTTTTGATTTTTTAGATTTTCAGGAACACATTAATAAAAAACGTAAAACGTGTTTGTCAGTAATTTCACCTGACGAGTCAAGTCATGGCTCAAGAGCAATGACCCTTCCTTATAATTTAAACACCTTACTTCAAACTAAACGAGGTCTCCAGGAAAGCCAGCAAACTATTGGCAATGACAATATAGCGTCGTTCTGGAGCGAATTGATTTATTTAATTCAGAAAAGAGAATCCGAATTTAAGCTATTTGCAGAAAGTGAATCGGCTAAAGACGAAAATTTAGCTTATAAAAAAATAAAAGACACATTTGATAATGAGCATCCGGAGTTTCTTTATTATTTAAGTAATATATGGAATGATATATTAAATCTTGTTGGGCTAGAATTTAAGCCTGAATTTTTTAAAAACCCTGAGACATTAACTGATAACATTGAATATTTCTTCCGATATAAAAATAATCCAGATCAACCGCTCCAGTTTCAGCAGTTAAGTGGCGGATTAAAAAACTACTTACTAAAAATTGGCCACATAGCGACATTATGGTTTGGGAAGTCGATACCATCATCATTTCTTTTACTGGACGAACCTGACAATGGATTATTTCCAGGCTACGTTGAAGGCTTAATAGACAAATATCTTGAGATATCATCTGGCGCTCAGATGTTTGTTACTACGCATAATCCACAGATTGCAAAGCAATTCAAGCCTTATGAAAGGATAATATTAAACATAAATGAAGATAACAGAATTCATGCTTCACGAGGCGTACTAAATGAAGGCTACAGTACTGAAAAATATCTTCTGGAAGAGTTTAATGTAGAGAATTTTTACACTGGAGAAACCCTGAACAATTTTAATTTTTATAAATATCTGATCAATAAAATTAAGATTGAGAAAGATAATGAAAAGAAAAATATCCTCCTGAAAAATCTCGCTTCTATAAAAAATAAATACGGTTTTTAAATGCCATTTTTTAAAAAAAACATCATTAATTCGAGTATAGCAGCTAATAATATGCAGTATAGATCGGGAAAAGCAAAAGACAATTCAAAATTAAAACAGGCGTTGCTGACCGAGCAAAAATATTTTTGTGCCTATACTGAAATATATTGCGACAATCATTCTTCAACAGACATTGAGCACTTCAACCCCACGCTTAAAAATAAGGCAGATGATCACTATGAAAACTGGTATGCAGTAACGCATCATCCTAATATGATAAAAGGAAGAACTCCTCGCTGGGAATCATTACAGCCAGTACCCAATGGCAAAAAATTACATGAACTTTCTTCCGACATTGGCTATGACATCGATGAACATACGTTTTATTCTTTATCTGACACTCAAACAACTAAAAACCTTATTGAGCTTATTCAAATAAATTACGAACCTTACATATCTGATCGAAAAAAACAACTGGATTATTTAATATTTTCAAAAAAGCATTGGAAGGGTGAGTTTTCAGATTTTCTTAAATCATCGAAGGGTAATTTAAGTTTCTATAGCATGCTAAAAGAGGTATTTAATGAAGAGATTGAACTAATTAAGAAAGAAGGCCTGTTTCCTATATAATAGCTAAAAAAGGCGTTAGTCAAACGCATCAACCCTGTGATAATTTATCCCAATGACAACAAGCTATGCGTTTTACGGTTTATTAGCCTGCCAGCACAATAAATAACAAAAAACTCACGCGCCTATGCTCCTGCATCACAACATAAGTGCAAAGGACACAGAGCACGCAGCCTGTTTTCTGTTATGAATATTCTGGTACCTGAAATTTTTTCCGCCCATTAAAACAACAGAAAATTACCTGTTATTTATCAGAGGTTATGCCTGTATTAGCATACGGGCGTTTCAATAGCGGCCAGTCCAGACTATAAGTTGAATATGGCGTAAATAAAAGGTACACTCATTTCTTAAATGTCGCCACTTTCTAAAATAACAACTGGGCACACAGACTATGATGCACATTAAGTACACGCCACAAGCAGGTACTGGATATGAAGCACTCGCCAGATTTCTCCTGGCACATAGCAAAAATAACTATATACGAAATCACTGGGCTAAGAAAAACGGGAATCTTACTCGATTATCTGTAGCCATAGAAAACAGGCTTAGTGAAAAAAATATTAAACTGGAAACAGATGTAGAAATTAATGTTATTGCAGAACCAGGCTACTACCTGCCAGAGCTTAAGCAGAATACCTTGCATGTAGCATGGACAGTCGATGATGGACCAACCCAGTTCACACAACAAATGAGGAAAAATTTTCAACTTAAAGGTCAGAATCGCCCTGCCACATGGTTTATTGTACGCGATAGACTCACATCGGAAAAGACCGGTTTTTACAAAATGCTACAGAATGAAGGCCATGAGATTGCAATCCATGGCCTTCATAAAAAAAACAATCACCTGAGCTGGCTGCCTTCTGCATCCCTTGATTCCTATGAAAATCTGGATGCCGCATTACGGGATCTGGAAAAATTCCATCTCGAACTACAAAATCAGGGCCTGCAAGTCAAATTTGTACGCCTGCCCTACGGCCTGTTCACTGAACTTGTACATTCGCTGAAGGTTAAAGGAATGAATAAAAACAGACTCACAGCCGCACGCAATATCATTAAAGCCCGAACAGCCACCACGGGTACTGCACCAGAGAATCAGGTAGCAAGAGAGTTTAGCCTGTTACAGAACAAACTGAAGGATCTGGGCCTGATATTATGGGGCGGGCGAAAAGATGGAGGCATTTCAGCCAATAGCTGGCAGTACGAATCTGCATCGCATAAAACCCAGCGAGGAAAAAATGATTTTGATGTTATAAAAAACAGTAACATATATAATAAAATACACAATATTCGAAAAAAAAACAAAGATGATTCAATGGTTATTCTCTGCCACGACACCTCTGGAGGGGATGTACTAGAGGTCAGAAAAGATTTGTTGAACATGGAAAGCATAGCCGAAGAAGCAGGTGTGGATATAAAATACCACACAATGTCTAATTTATACAAAAAAATTACTTTATAGCAAAACAATGTCAATCTTGCGTCTGGGAAAAAACACTCTGATAATTGTAAGCCTGATATTATCTATCTGTTATAACAATACGACAGCGAATGAGATAAACTGGGTTCATAAAAACAAATTACTCATCAACCCGAACGTAGTAAAAACAGCTCATCCGCACCACCTGCTTTATGATACACAAAAACAGACTGTCATATCTCTGGATAAAACCGATGCGTACCGAGCTTACTCTCTATCCTACACGGGGCATAATATTCTCTGGTACAACGACAGCAGTCTGCGTTTTGGGCCTACAGAAAAAGCACCCGGCAAACAACACAAAATACCTGTATGGATTACACCTCCACAGGACCTTGATAATTATGAAAAAAAACACCTCACCTTTGACCTCACAGCAGCCTGGATAAATGATCGTTATTTCCTTATCAGCCAGGCATATCACTTTACTGGCCGATCAGCATGCATGCTATTTGACACACAAACTAAAAAATGGACGAAAAGCATCGAAAATGCCCGCATTACCTGCCCTGAACACACCTCAGGTATGATCATGGAAAACCTGCAAAAAAATATCGTATTAATAACTCAAAATGCAGAAGGTGTACTACTCCACAACTTATGGAGTATAGCAGACAAGCACCCTGTTCTCCCAGAATGGAACCTTTCAGGCGGTTATATTCGTGTTAGCAGTTATGCAAACAACCCCGACAGCTTACTCATTGCATCACCCTGCAAACTAACAAGCAACAAACCATACCCTGCTGCATTATGTAAAAATCTGAAAGGTGACGATACTGAAACGCTTTTCGATTATAAAATAACCAGCCAGAGCATAACCATAATAGAACAGAACCTCCCACCCTATGGTGCAATTAGCCGCTATGATCCTGGCACCATAGCGTGGTTTAAAAAAAAGAGTATTTGTATTAAAAAATCAGAAAAAAACTCACACGCCAGGATAACAAAAGAGCCTCAGTGCAAAAAAATTACAGACTTACTGAGACACCTGCAGTAAAAAACACGCTTATTGGTATACATTCACCCGGCTCAGCGAGTAAATGCTTAATCCTAAAATCATCAGTTGAACGCCTCAAAGTGTGCTTCTGAGAGCAGCCTGTTTATAAATATGGGCGTAGTCAAAAAAGGAGTCGTTGCACGGTTGTGTGCCTTTGGCACGCTATAAAGCGTGTCATCTTTACACGCAAAAACGGCCCAGTCCTTCGCGAGTGACGTGCAGGGATGCACTAATATCGTGGTTGCAGGATGCAAAGGAACGTGTTTTTGACATAGCTAAACATGCTCCCAAATATCACATGATGTGCTAGTGAGGTGTAGCGTCTTCACGCTCTTATGCTCCTGCATCCGCGACATAAGTGCATCCCTGCACAAAACCGAACGGGTAACGTGCAGGGATGCACTAATATCGCGATTGCAGGATGCAAGAGAGCGTGGAGTAATGGAATCATAAAATATCTAATATTTTCAATAACTTATCGAGCTATTGCGCGTTCAACTGATGAATTTAGGTTAATGTAAAGAAAATCTCATATTTTGAAATTTTTTTATTAAATTTTTGACCTCTGCATTAACCTGAGAAGCCCAGTTGAGCGCTTTTAATCTGAAAAAATCAATTGAATCTAAATTAATCAGTTAACCGTTAGTACGCTGTTTTTTTATTACAATTTTTATAAAAACATAAATTTAAATATGAAAAATATGTCTATTTATAAAAACACAGGCCTGTTATTATTACTTCAAACCCTGATAGCTTGCTCATCAGCTACATACTAACAGGTCGGAAAGAAAGGATACCCGTTAGTATGTCGCGGATGCAGGAGCATAAGAGCGTGAATGCGCTACGCCATAAATTGCACCTCTGGGAGCACGCCTGACTATATAAAAAACACGCTCTCTTGCTCCTGCAATCACGATATTAGTGCATCCCTGCACGTCACTCGCAAGCGAAGGACCAGCCATTCACTCCCTTTTTTATTACGCCAACCGTGCTCCCAGAGCCACACTTTAAGGCGTCCAACCGATTAATTTAGGATAATCTACCCCTTGATAGTGATTGAGTTCTTTTTATTGATTGACAATTTACACTTTACACTTGAATATTCTATGCGCCAATATTATGATGGGGCCAGGCAGTTTATGTCAATAGTTATTGTGGCCATCAGAATAAGTCGAGGATAAGTCTGTAGATTATGTATATAGAACAATATATTGAAGGTTTCATGCAAACCCCTGTTTTATGGATTCTTGCAATATTGTTAGCTTTGCTTTTTGTTGGACTTTGCCATCAGTCAGGTGATACAAGCACCAGCATCTACCTTTCTCTGTTTTGTATAGTTGTGGCATCGGCTATTTTTGCCTCTGATTACAATATTGAGCCAGATTCTGTCCGTTACTCTAAAGTTGGTTTCGAATTGAATCCTGTCGAATATTTGAGCTCAATTTTCGGTATGCTACTCGGTGGCATTTTATCATTTTTGTTTGCTATGTATAAAAAACTCAAATACTGGTATTACAGTAAAAAAAATGGATAACAGGCCTTGTATTACGACAGTTGCTATAGGAAAATTTTTATTACTCACCTTCGTTCCCCAGATTCAGTATCGACTTGTTGAGACGACTTGTTGAGACATCCACTGTAAGAAACATATCTATTGGTACACTCTAATATGACTATATCTAATCGTCACGATGAGCGCTCAATTAACTTGAAAAGATGAGCTGAACACCCTGGAGTGCGCTTCTGGGAGTACGCTTGGCGCGATAAAAAAGAGAGTCGTTGCACAGGGTGTCTCGTTAAAATTTTCAGAAACCGCTTTTCATTATCATATAAAAAATCATTCCCATTTTCTAAAGCCGAGTATAATTAACCACTATGAACACACTCATTGTTGAAAAAGTAGCGCTATATACCCCAGGTGATGAATCAGCCAGCGTTACCTTACGAAGCACTCATGGGTCAATTGTAGTTTTCTGTTATCCATGCAATCTGGAAACTGGCGATATTATCACAAACCACCTTTCAGCTTTAGATGCTAATGTGCAAACCGCATACCTTTCTGACTGGCCAGAGGAAGAAAAAAAAGAAAAAACCAAAGAGTGGCTCAAGAGAACTGGCGCATATTCTTATCGAGGCTGTGGGCGTGTTATTAATCAGGCGCAGGGCTTAATTGAGGTGCTTGGGTTTCAAATAGAGATTGAAGACATTCCATGTGATGGCGCAGTAGAATTCAAGATAACACGAATAGATATATAATAAAATGCCTTATCAGACAAGGTCTCAGGTTTAACCAGCCTGCCCTGCTCCACCCTTCATGCAGCTCTACACAGGGAGCACGGAGAAAAGCAGAAAACAGAAAAAACCACACGCCGACCGACATAAAGCCTCCGCGATCTTCGTGCGATCTGCGCGCCCTCTGCGGGGCTTTGTGCTACCTTATTACTGAAACGAATAGACAAGGATACCCACTATTTAAAAGTCGCTGCAAATACATCCCTGCCGGCGGGCTATAGCGGGCATCTGAAGAGCTCGCCTTTATTTGACCCGCCTGTGCAGAGCTGGTTATCCTGAAAACCAGTTTAATGTTAGTGGTTTATTGAGGCGTAGCAACAAAATTATGCTGTTCAGCCGCCCCTGGTGCTTTTACAAAGGTATCAACAAATGGCGATATCGCGTAATCGGGATGAGTACTGGGTATAAGCGCTATCCCGCTGTCATCAGCCATATCCGGAATAATGTAAAAACCATTAATGTCGGTTGTAACAATGCTAGCAGGCCAGGTGAGTGCATCCCAGATCTGGTTGGCATTAATACCAACGCCACTTTGTGTGGTAATAAATCCGGAGGCAGTGTTGGCTTTAGCTGTAATAGTAAAATCGACATTCTCAATCGCTACACCTTCAGGGATAAGTACATACTCACCCGAATCTATCACCATACTCATGCCCACTCTCGCACCATTTAGCCAGACATTATCACCTACATTAATGTCGGTTAGTACATATGAACCATTAGCGTCTGTGGAAACGGAGCTGGTCGGGTAAGTAAAAATATTCCATACATTCACACTGGCAACACCTGCACCGCTAATTGCGCGGACCGCACCCATGATCGTATTGGCTTTGAGTGTTGCTATAGAATCGTTGAGTACAACATCTTTTGCGTTCATTGAAGGAATAAATCTACGCGGATCAGATGATACAATAAAGCCATCTCTACCGTCCACCACAATCAATGCCTGCTGTGTATCAGCATAACCTTGCAGTACAAATACACCTGATGCATCTGTCAGGGTTTGAGTATTTTGAAAATCATACGCATCCCATACCTTAACGCCTGCCAGACCGTTTCCATTATGGGTAATGCGCCCAGTAACGACATGGTTTGCAGTACAGTTTTCTTCAATTTCATTTAAACCCGTAGATACATTGGTGAGCACCTGAACACAACCACTGGGCCATTCAACACTAACCCGACTGGCATAACCAATGCTGCCTAAGCCAATGTGTGTAACAAAGCTGTTATTAGAGCTGTGGCTTGAGCCGGCGTTTACTTCGCGCACGGTTTTGCTTGCAGCAGCGCCTTTGCCGCTGACTACAAATATTTTTGCGCCAATACCGCGCCTGTTTGAAGCGGTGCCCTTTAAGGCAATTTGCAGTGAGTGATTTTCTGTTACCGTGTCATTTCTAAACAGGTTAATAGTACCATCTACACCGTGAACGACAATGTCCTGATCGCCGTCGTTATCAAAACCGGCTGTGGCGACACCCAGACCTGCATTCAGACTGCCAAGCCCTACCTGAACGGCGGAGTCCTCGGCAGCAAAAATACCTTTGTTGTTTTGGTAGAAGCTGTTTAGCTGATAGGCAACAGAACCGACATTGCTGCTCATGGCAGAGGCACTGTTGCCTCGGTATAAATCGACGTAGCCATCGTTATCCACATCAATGAATACCGCGCCCCAGCCAATTGCACCGGTATAGGAAGGAACAGGCTGGGAAATAAAGACACCGGTATCATTATTGGCACTGAGTAAACCGTCATTACGTTTAGAGCAGTAATAATCAATGTCACCGTCGTTATCGTAATCGCTGATGGCCACACCCATACCTTGTATCTCCTGGTTAAGGCCCGCTTCAGCTGCAAAGGATGTGAATATAAGCTGGTTATTTACATCCAGACCGTCATTTCGAAACAACTCACCTACTGATGAATCAAGTGTAATACCGGTGCGTAGAAACAGAAAAAAGAAATCATTCACCACAAGCAGATCCAGATCTTTATCGTGATCAAAATCGGTCATTGGGATGGCGAAGGTAGCACCCAGAGTATTTACACCGGCTTGTTCTGCAATATTGTTAAAAACCTCTATGCCATTATTAATATAAAGATCATTGGCGCGATTGGTGGGGTTTGCGTCAATTAGATCCTCTGTCCAGTGCCCCACATAGATATCAAGATCACCATCACCGTCGATATCGCCAAAAGAGGCCGCATAACTGGCTTTCGCAACATCGTCCAGGCCAAGCTGTGATGCGACATCGGTGAAAGTACCATCGCCATTGTTTTTAAACAGTGTATTAATGCCTACATTGGTCACAAACTGGTCATCAAAGCCATCGTTGTTGTAATCACCTACGGCTACACCCAGACTGGGTATATTGTTAAGCTCCACACCTGCAAGGGCTGCAACTTCGCTAAGGGACGAGAATAGAATAATTTTTATAAATAGAGTGAATTTATACACTATAAAAAAAATAACACTTAACGAGACAACCTGTAAATAGTGTTGTTTTTTATTGCGCCGCCTGTATACTCTCTCGGATTTTTATCACAATGCTATTAAACTGACCAACGAAGCAAAAAGATTATTATGAGCACTCGATACGTAGACAAAGGATACCCACTCCTATACTGGGCAACAGACATTGAAGCTGTGTGCCCAAAATGTAATGGCGTTGGCGTTATCGATGGAAATCCATATTGGAGAGACTGGCGAGCCACATTTTTATGCCATAGCTGCTCGCACTCTTTAAAGACCGATAGAGATAGCTGGCATGGCCCTGTCCTGGGCACGGGACGCAGGCCATGTGGCTCATGCGGGCATAAATGGGTACACTTTGAAAAAATTTTCGATGACGCTAAAACTGCAAAGAGC
>UOFJ01000129.1_pt1 | contig 10560 bp, 9 predicted proteins | sample 1988251 | NCBI WGS metagenome assembly UOFJ01 (sample SAMEA4712194, study PRJEB27164) | hydrothermal vent metagenome | biome: marine basaltic hydrothermal vent biome; feature: marine hydrothermal vent; material: mineral | place: Pacific Ocean | collected 2011-06-14/2011-07-23 | depth 1689 m
TACTGAAAAGCCACCTGAATATACATATATTTACGTAACTCAAATTAAATACTTAAAAGGGTTAGTCAAAATGAAAAAGCGTCAATACCATCTGGTTTCAGACCTGCACAGCGCCCAACAACTTGTTGATGATTTATTATTAGCGCGCATTAGCGCATCCCATATACACGTGGTGGCCAGAGAAAACACCCCACTGGGAAACCTGCCCCAGGCAAACCCACTACAAACCAGTAATATCGTACACAGCATAGAGACAGGCCTGGTGGTTGGCAGCCTGACAGGACTGGTGGCAGGCATCATTGGAACCCTGTCGTTACCCGTTGAGAGTATGCCCGGGGCGATAATACTGGCCAGCATGCTGGTTGGAGCCTCCATTGGCTCATGGGCTGCAAGCATGGTCGGCAGCAGCACCCCCAATCACCGCTTAAAAGAATTTCATACTCCTGTAGAAGAGGGAAAAATTCTGCTTATGGTCGATGTTCCTGTAACCCGCATAAATGAAATATCCGAGCTAATCAATGGCCGTGCCGACTTCAGCGTAGGCTCTGCGCAGCATGCAGTCAGTATGTAAACACAGCATTGCACAACAACGTATCACGTTTCAGCCTGGGCGCAATACCCAGGCTGACGCCTGTATGAAGAGCTAACAGCACAATCGCTATAAACTGGGGTAGTTTAGCTACAGACAAAAGAGCACCTGCATTTATTTATTAGAAATTCACAGCCATATTAATTACACCCTAAAAAGACATTTTTTTACCAGGTCGTTAGCTTTTAGTCGTATTAAAAGGCGAATTCAGCTCGCTACACTTTTAATTAGTTCCAGGGTGAACCAGGCGCAGCGGCTCCACCTTTTTAACGTTTAATACTGGTGGATCTGCCGTACCTGGAGCCCCCATTCCAATGGTTAGAAGCAATGCGTTAATGCGGGTTATGAATGCACCAAAAGCATGTGCATTCCCGGATTACGCAAGGCTCCATCCGGGCTACGAATTAAACGACCTTCCTGTGAGCAACTCACTCCCCCATAGACAGAATAATTTTATTTCTAGTATTAATCAGTTTATCGGTAACCTGCTCCATTACATTTTCAGCAATACGCTCATCCAGATATTTAAGCGCCTCATGATATTCAATATAACGATAGTCCTGATTCTTTGAAGGCACAACAGGATAGCGTTTCTCAACCTGATCTCGCTCAATATTATTATATACAACAACCTTTATCGCGTATGTCTCAGGCCTTGAACCGCCATGATTTTGCCATTGCCACCAATCCACACCCAGTAGCTCAGTTGCAATAACAGGCGGACCAAAATTTTTATACTCCAACACATAAGATGTCCTTTCAGGTACAACTGATGCACAGGATGCAAGCAACCATAGCAGGAGTGAAATTATATTTTTTTTGTAACTACTCATACAGCTCAACATAAATTGACAAAATATTAATTCCCTTACTGGTTTACATGTTATATTCCAGATGAGTCATGCTTTGTAGGGTGGATCAAGCGTAGCGGATCCACCAGAATTAAACATCAAAAAGGTGGATCCGCTTCGCTTGATCCACCCTACAGCTACCCTGCAAATTATGCAGTCATAAGGGGTGAGTAGTTACTTTTTTTTCAAATCAGAACTCACCCGATGCCTGCAGATCGGCATGATAAGAGGAGCGAACCATCGGTGCGCTAGCAACCTGTTTAAAGCCCATTTCTTCTGCCAGTTTTTTATACTCTTCAAATTCATCCGGCGTTACAAACCGCTTTACCGGTAAGTGATGCACACTGGGCTGCAGATACTGCCCCAGCGTTAACATGCTGACATTGTGTGCCCGCAGATCTTTTAATACCTCAAGCACCTCTTCTTTCTCTTCACCCAGGCCCAGCATTAATCCTGATTTAGTTGGCACATCGGTACAGGCTTCACCAAAGGCTTTTAATAAATTTAGTGAACCCTGATAATCCGCACCCGGCCTGGCTTCTTTGTACAGCCGAGGCACCGTTTCCAGATTATGATTAAAAACATCCGGCGGTGCCTGCTTTAATATGTCTAGCGCAAGCTCAACTCTACCACGAAAATCAGGCACGAGGGTTTCAACTTTTATATCCGGTGATTGCTCACGGGTTTTTGCGATACAGGCAACAAAATGCGCAGCCCCCCCATCGCGCAGGTCATCTCGATCCACGGAGGTAATCACTACGTATTTTAACTGCATGGCCTGTATGGTATCTGCCATGTTTTGCGGCTCATCCACATCAAGCGCCAATGGCCTGCCATGACCTACATCGCAAAACGGGCAGCGCCGTGTACAGATCTCGCCCATTATCATAAAGGTGGCTGTGCCATGACCAAAACACTCCCCCAGATTCGGGCAGGAGGCCTCTTCACAAACAGTGAAGAGTTTTTGCTCACGCAGTATTTTTTTAAGCCGTTTGACATTAGGGTGCGTGGGCGCTTTAGCCCTTATCCATGCAGGCTTTCTGGGCATAACTTCGGTTTTTTCTATCTTAATCGGTATGCGCGCAACCTTTTCTGCCGCTGTCTGCTTTACACCCGCTACTATTTTCTGTCTACTCATACATTATCCTGGATTAATCAGTTGGACGCCTTAAAGTGTACCCCTGGGGGCGCGGTTGACGTAATAAAAAAGGCAGCGAATGGCCCAGTCCTTCGCGCGTTTTTTTATATAATCAGGCGCGCTCCCAGAGGTGCAATTTATGGTGTAGCGTCTTCACCGAATGGGTAACTTGCAGCACATGAGAATATTTAATATTCTCATGTGCTTACCATATTTTTACGTGATCAACTAATTAATCCAGGATTATGCTTCCGCTTTAATCGGATTAAGGTTTAACTGCTGACACAATTCTTTTAGTATTAGCTCACCACTCTGGCGAACATCCAACGCAACACCCAGGCGCTGCAAACTGGTCACTTTCATGCCAGGATAGCCACAGGGATTTATTCTATCAAAATCGCTAAGTTCAATATCCACATTTAAACTAAGCCCATGATAACACCCGCCCTGCTTTACCCTTAGACCCAACGCGGCTATTTTTTCGCCCTTCACATACACCCCGGGTGCCTCTGGCTGCGCAACGCTCACCACCCCCTGCTTTGCCAGAAACTGTATTACACTTTCTTCCAGTGCGCTTACCAGCGTTCGCACACCAATTTTTTTGCGCCTCACATCAAGCAACAAATACACAATAAGCTGGCCTGGCGCATGACAGGTTACCTGCCCCCCTCTATCGGACTGCACTACAGGAATGCCCTCGGGGTTAAGCAGGTGCTCTGGCTTGCTGTTCGTTCCTAGTGTGAAAACGCAGGGATGCTGCAGTAGCCAGATTTCATCTGTGGTGTTTTCCCCTCGCTCAGCATTGAACTGCTGCATCTGCTTTAATACCCTTGAGTAAGCTTGCACGCCCAGCTCTCGAACAACTACATTGGATAACAGGGTAGACACTTCGCTCAATTGAGATCAGATACAGTAAAGCACATGCGCACAGCTGCTCAGATCCATGTATATTTTATCCAGATGGTCTTTGCTCCGTGCTGTAAATGTGATGGTAATACTGGTGTATTTGCCGTTGCTGCTCTGATTAAACTTAACCGCTCCCTCGCTCAGATCACCGACATGGCGGTTAACAATTTCCAGCACAGCGATTTCCAGCGCCTCACCTGTTTTACCCATGGCTTTAAGCGGAAATTCACAGGGAAATTCAAACAGGCTTTCCTGCTCTTCGCTACTCGTCGTATCTTCTGGTTTATCTGTCATTAGCGCCTACTTCGGTATCCTGCTATTTAGCGCTGCCATTGCGCAAATTTTCCTTGTTTGCCTGGTACAGGTCAATCATTTTTTCCCACATGGGACCAGGCCGGCCATTTGCAACAGGCTTGCCATTTAACTCGACCACCGGCAATATTTCTTTAGTTGAACTACTAAACCAGATTTCTGAGGCCGAAAGTAATTCCTCTTCTGTATATTCGCGCTCCTCAACTGCAATGTTATTTTTTGCACCCAGCTCAACAATCAGATCCCGCGTAATGCCAGGTAAAAGCTGTGGACCAATGGGCGCAGTAACCAGCACATTATTAATAACCGCAAATACATTACTGGCCGCACCTTCTGTCACCATTCCCTGATTAATTAAGATCGCTTCAGCCGCATTATTATCATGTGCCTGCTGGCGCAGGAGGATATTACCCAACAATGAAATGGACTTAATATTACAGGCTTTCCAACGTATATCGTCCAGCGTTATCGCCGACACACCTGAGCGCAGATCCTCCTTGTTAACTACACCCAGCTCATTTACCATAATGAAAACCGTTTGCTTTATCTGCTGCGGAAAACCATGATTGCGTATTGGTGCAGCCCCACGAGTCACCTGCAAATAAACAGACTTGTCACTGCCCGTTACTTCATTCTCGACATCGGATAACAGGCTTTGAATAATGTCTCGCCATTGCTGGTTTTTCAATGGGTTTTGCAGGCGTATCGCATCCAGACTATTTTGCAGGCGCTGCAGGTGCTCCTCCATTCGCAATAAATGACCTCCGTAGGCCGGTATCACTTCATACACGCCATCTGCGAATAAAAACCCTCGATCAAGCACAGAAACTTTTGCCTGATCAAGCGCCATATATTCGCCATTTAAATAAACTTTGGACATTGCTTTTCCTTTTACTCAAACATCTGTAATATCTGATCTTTACTGCGCTGCCAGAAACTGCCTTCTTCGACGGTCTGTAATGCCACCAGCGTCTGAGTCACAATTTCCTTACCATCCAGTTTAACGCTTACCCTGCCCATTTTCTCGCCTTTTTGTACGGGCGCTTCAATATTGCTATTAATATCCATCGTTGCATCCAGTTTTTTATACTGGCCACGGGGTATCGTTACAAATAAATCTTCTTCTATACCCAGATTGATATTTTCCATTGCACCTTTCCAGATACGCGCGGAGTTGAGTGTTTCACCGCCACCGTATAATTTATTGCTTTCATAGAATCGAAACCCGTAGCTGAGCAACGACTGACTCACATCTTCTCTGGTTTTTTCACTTCGCGTTCCCAGCACTACCGCAATCAGGCGCATATCATTACGTATAGCCGATGACACGAGGCAATACCCAGCCGATTCGGTATGCCCGGTTTTAAACCCATCAACACTTTTATCACGCCATAACAGTTTATTGCGGTTAGACTGCTTTATTTTATTATAGGTAAATTCTTTTTGCTTATACCATGCATAATGCTCCGGAAACTCTCTGATAATAGCACTCGCCAGTTTCACCAGATCGCCCGCTGTGGTCAGGTGATTTTTATTCGGCCAGCCCGTTGAGTTTACAAAGTTAGTATCATACATACCAAGCTGTTGTGCATACTGGTTCATTAAATCTGCAAAGCTGCTTTCACTGCCTGCAATATGCTCTGCCAACGCGACAGTAGCATCATTCCCAGATTGAATAATAAGGCCTTTAAGCAGGTCTTCAACGCTTATTTTTTTGCCTACTTCAATAAACATTTTTGAGCCTTTCATACGCCAGGCTTTCTTACTTATAGTCACCTTTTCATCAAGGCTTAAACGCCCTGCAGATAGCTCTTTATACACCGCATAAGCCGTCATTAATTTTGTAATGCTGGCTGGCTCTACTTTTTTGTTAATGTTTTTTTCCGCCAGCACACGCCCACTGTTAAAGTCCACCAGGATAAAACTTTTTGCCGCCAACTGAGGGGGGGCGGGCACAGGGGGGGCGGGCACAGGGGGGGCAGGCATTGCTGCACTTTGAGCCGTTGCCTGAAACGCAAACTGGGCGAAAACCAGCAAACTGTAGAAAAACAGCGTTATCGCCCATGTTCTGCCACCGCTCTGGCTTTTTGCCGAAAAGATGAGCGGAAAAATGCGAGGAATAATGGCGGTTGTTTTTTCTATGAGCAGACTGCTCGATATAGCTTTTCTATTCATAATGGTTTTATCATTTCCACAAGTATTCATTAGTATTCATTAGTCCACGACCACGCGCGCCGTTTGCATGCCTATTTTATTAAGTTCACTGATAACCTGATAGGCCAGATCAACATCGGGTAAGGGGCCAATACGCACGCGGTATAGCTTTTTACCATTGCTTTGAGTTACATGCACGCGCACACTTTGCATGTGATGAGCGCGCAGTTTATCGGCCATTTTATCTGCCGCCAGCTCCGTTCCCATGGCTGCGACCTGTACGTGTATTTTACCCCCCTTATTAATCGCTTCAGGCAGCACCACTTCACTGGTTTTTAAATCCAGCGCCGAGGTATTTATAACCCGGATACTCACCGGCCCTGTACCGGTTGCCGATATACCCAGCTTTCTTGCTGCCGCGTAAGACAGATCGATAATTCGCCCCTCATGAAAGGGGCCACGATCATTCACTTTTACAATAATTTTCCGACCATTGCCTTTATGCATCACTTCAACATAGGTCGGTAGAGGTAGCGTTTTATGCGCCGCAGTCATGGCGTACATATTATAAGGCTCGCCACTGGAGGTTTTTCTGCCGTGAAATTTTGTGCCATACCAGGAGGCAAGCCCGCTTTGCTTAAAACCACTGGCGCTTTTTAATACCTGGTAGGTTTTACCGCGCACAGTATAATGAGTGGGGTTTCCATAACGACTGAGTGGCTCATTTGCGGGCACCGCATTGGGGGTATTATCTCGAACAAATTTATTTGGAGCCCTATCCCCGGCTGTGCCGCAGCCACTCAGGATAAGCACAGACACAAACATCACGGCCCTGTATATATCGGCCCACCGGGCCACACATGTCAAAAAATTAGCCGAAGGCTTACTGGGCATTAAGCTGCGCGTTATATTTGCTGGAAATTTCCTGACTCAGCTGGTATACCGCCATTGCATAGAGCGGGCTGTGATTATATCGAGTAATAACATAAAAGTTGTTAAGCCCCAGCCAGTACTCCTCACCCTGCGCACCATCGAGTTTTAACAGTGTCGCACGGGCCTTATCTTTAAAGGCTTCTGCAGGTTCTACCCCCTTGTTCTTATAGGCGATAACAGATGTGTGAGGCTTCATTTTTTTGCTGGCCATTTTTTTTGCACCATTTGCAACCACCGCACGACTAATAACCGGATCGCCAGCAACCCAGCCATGCTTGCTAAAATAGTTTGCAACACTGCCGATAGAATCGGCGGAACCACGCCAGAAGTCGCGCACACCATCACCATCAAAGTCAACCGCAAAGCTCCTGAAACTGCTGGGAATAAATTGTGGCATGCCCATCGCTCCGGCATAAGAGCCGGTGAGTTTTATAGCGTCGAGTTTTTCCTCTCGCACCATGAGCATATATTGCTTGAGCTGTTTTCTGAAAAACGCCCCCCGAGGCGGGTAATCAAAACCCAGGGTCGTGAGTGCATCTAGCACCGGGTAGCTACCCGCGCGTTTACCATAGAAGGTTTCAACACCAATAATGGCTACAATAAACCGCGCTGATACACCGAATTTTTTCTCTGCACGAGACAACGTTTCGGCATTTGTTTTCCAGAACTGCACGCCTTTGTTAATGCGCTTGTCGGTGAGAAATATTTTACGGTATTTTTTCCAGGTGAGCACACCCTCAGCCGGCCGGGCGATGGCCTCAAGCGCGGTTTTCTGCTGCTTGACGCCTTTCATCCATGAATGCATCAGGTCTTTATCGTAACCATGCTCTTTGTGCATTTCATTTATAAACTGCTTTACCTCGGGGCGCTCACTGTAGTTAATACTGGCACTGGCCAGCGAGGGCACAAGGCCCAGACACAGAGATAAAATACTCAGGGGTAAAATACTCAGGCTTTTCAGGATCATCTTTTTTTTCATATTTTTCAATGCGCTTTGCTCTCAGATTGCTATTACTCTGATCATTTTTCAGACCATTATTCTGGTCATTGTTCTGATCATTATTTCGACCATAACCGTCGGTGTGAGTTTATCGACATTAACATGCCAAATCCGGCCATTAAGGTGACCATTGAGGTACCACCATAGCTGATCAGAGGTAATGGTACCCCAACCACCGGCAAAATACCCGATACCATACCTACATTAACAAATAAATATACAAAAAAAGTCAGGCTCAGACTGCCACCAAGCAACCGCGCGTAGGTATCCTGCCCCTGAATGGCAACGATCAGACCGCGGATAATAATAAAACCATATAACACAAGTAGCAAGCCCCCCCCCAGCAGGCCAAATTCTTCGGCAAACACCGCAAATATAAAGTCTGTAGACTGCTCCGGCAAAAAGTTAAGATGAGACTGGCTGCCATTGAGCCAGCCTCGCCCATAAACGCCTCCGGAACCAATGGCGATTTGCGACTGAATGATATGATACCCCGCTCCCAGTGGGTCGAGCTGCGGATCCAGCAATGTCATCACCCGAGTGCGTTGATAATCGTGCATAAAGTGCCAGAGCACCGGTAACAACGCCGCCACCAGTACACCCAGACCCGCCATTAGCCGCCAGCTGAGCCCTCCCAGAAATATCACGAAAAAACCCGCAGCAAATATCAGCAGCGATGTACCCAGGTCGGGCTGGCGGGCAATAAGAAAGGTGGGTATTAATATGAGCAGGGTGGCCGTAATCAGCGTTCGAGCAGAAGGCGGCAGGGGCTTTTCTGCAAAATACCAGGCGATCATCATGGGGGTCACCAGCTTCATCATTTCCGATGGCTGAAAGCGTATAAAGCCTACATCAAGCCAGCGCTGAGCGCCCTTGCCCATATCCCCCATAACCAGTACCAGCACCAGTAGCACCACCCCCGTAATATACATCCAGGGCGACCAGAAGCGCAGGGTTGATGAGGGAATCTGCGCCACAATCAGCATAACAACTAATGCCAGCGCCATGCGGGTTAGCTGGCGATTTAGCAATTCCATAGACTGATCCCCTGCGCTATACAGCACACCCAGCCCTAGCAGCATGAGCAGGCCGATGCCCAGCAGCAAAAAGTGATCCAGGTGCAGCGCCTGTATCAGGCGCACACTGAAACTGGGATAATAATGCCTGTCGTGTGGGCTCTTATCTATCATCTGATCCCCGCCACTGGTTTTGCCTGATCTTGTTTTTTAATGCGCAGCCATTCATCTATTATTTTACGTGCAATGGGGGCGGCCACGCCACTGCCATGACCACCATTTTCGGCAATAACCGCAACCACTATTTCAGGGTTTTCATACGGCGCAAAGCCTATAAATAGCGCATGATCCCGCAGTTTTTTAGCGATGGCTTTTTCATCATACCGGGCATCCTGGGCAATACCAAAAACCTGTGCCGTGCCGGTTTTGCCGGCCATTTTAAAATCCAGCCCAACGGCCGATCTTCTGGCGGTTCCCCGTGCCCCGTGCATCACACTCACCATGCCCTTTATCACACGCGCCCAGTTTTGCGTGCGATGCAGTGTAAGCGGCTCTCTTTCTGGCCATTCAATAACTGTTTTTTCTCGGCTCTGCGGCGCTTCGATTTCTGCCAGCAAATGCGCCTGGATGCCTTTGCCGCGCATTGCCAGCACAGAAGTTGCAGCCGCCAGCTGCAAAGGGGTCGCCAGCACATAGCCCTGGCCAATGCCGGCAATCAGGGTTTCCCCCGGATACCATACTTTGTTTTTAACCCGCTTTTTCCATTTGCGCGAAGGCATCAGACCGCTTCGCTCACCTAACAGGTCTATACCGGTTTTTTCACCAAAACCAAACTTACTCATAAAGGCATACATACGGTCTATTCCCATGCGGTATGCCAGCTCGTAGAAATAAACATCACAGGACTGTGCAATTGAGGCATTCATATCTACATGCCCATGCCCGGCCCGCTTCCAGTCCCGGTACCTGCGCTCTTCATTGGGCAGCAGATAGTAGCCCTTGCAGCTTATTTTCTCTTTATATCCAATGGATTTGTTTTCTAGCCCACCCAGGCCCATAAAGGGCTTTATGGTGGAGCCCGGGGGGTATTGTCCCATAATTGAACGGTTAAACAGAGGCCGCTCAGGAGAGTCACGTAATGCCTGATATTTTTTATAGCTAATGCCATGTACAAATAAATTAGGGTCAAAACCGGGCATACTGGCCATTGCCAGCACTTCACCTTTTTCCGGTTCCATCACCACCACCGAACCGGTATAACCTTTCAGTGCGGCTTCGGCTACCAGCTGAAGGCGCACATCCAGAGTTAGCCAGAGATTATTACCGGGCACCGGCAACACCTTTTCCAGCACCCGCAATTCGCGTCCCTGCACATTCACTTCTACATTTTTATAACCCACGCTGCCATGCAACTGGCTTTCATAAAAACGCTCCAGACCGGTTTTGCCAATATGCGTGCTGCCCTTGTAATTGGTCTGATCAAGGCGCTTTAACTCCGTTTCATCAATGCGCCCCACATAGCCTACAACATGCGCCATATGTTTACCCAACGGGTAGTAGCGCCCCAGACGAGCGCCTACATCCACACCCGGAAAACGGTGACGGTTAACCGCCAGTCTGGCGACTTCCTCATCATTCAGCTTGGTGCGCAGGGGCACGGC
>UOFJ01000722.1_pt1 | contig 10480 bp, 9 predicted proteins | sample 1988251 | NCBI WGS metagenome assembly UOFJ01 (sample SAMEA4712194, study PRJEB27164) | hydrothermal vent metagenome | biome: marine basaltic hydrothermal vent biome; feature: marine hydrothermal vent; material: mineral | place: Pacific Ocean | collected 2011-06-14/2011-07-23 | depth 1689 m
ACACGATTCAGCATAAAATTTGCCGAAAAATGCGGGCTGTATAAATGCTGGCCGTATAAACGGGTTAACAGGTCCACGGGGAAGGATGTCCGCTATTGATGAGCGCCAGCCCCAGGGATGTATTTACGGCGACTTCTCAATAGTGGGCATTCTTTTCTATCTATCTATTTCAGTAGTCATTGTAACGTTATTTAATTTTCGTCCCTAAGGGCTGAGGCGGATCCATTTCTTTACGTTTAATTTCGGTGGATCCGCTGCGCTTGATCCACCCTACGAATCACGACTCATTTGGGATATAACATGTAAAATAGTGTGTGGAGTCGTTGCTGAGACCAGGGCGGGTCAATATTGCGTTAATTCATGTTGAGCCGCGTGAGCAGTTACATTAAACCTGCTATTGGTTGCCTTATTCGATATTGCTGTTTTTTCTCATGGTATCGTAATAGCTAATAGCCTCATTGCACTCATATATGCAGGATTTACAGATTGTATCTTTTAATAAATCGCAATTCCTGACAGGGTTGCTCAGAAAACTAACTTTTTTTAGCATTGCCAGACTGGATACAGGTGAAAAATCAGTTATTTTATTTCCCGATATATGCAGTGTTTTTAAAGTATGCACATTTCTCAGTACACTGATATCAGTAATGTTATTGTGTTCCAGGTTGAGATATTCAATATTTTTTAATTGCTGTACTGGGCTTATATCCGTTATTTTGTTATGTGATAGCTTTAATCGTGTGAGTTTTTTCAGTGTTTTTACAAAACGGATATCGTCTATATCACCGTATGTGGCATCCAGCTCCTGTAAATTAACCAGTTTGCTAAAAAAATGCGCATTTTCTTTTAGCCCAGGAACCTGATAAAAATCCAGTTTTTTAAGTGTTTTTATTTCGCCGAGAAGTGAGATATTTTTTATCCGGGTATTATCTCTTAAATACAGTGATTCAAGCTTTTGTAGCCTGGTTAATGGGCTGATATCCGAAAAGTAATTTTTACTTAAATTCAGTGTCTTAATTTCAGTTAGATTCCCCAGTGCTGAAATATTTTTTATATTATTGCGTGGAAGGATGAGCGTTGTTAAGTGTATAAGATTTTTTAAGGGTTTAATATTGCTAACATTGCTATCTACTATGCTTAAATATTTCAAGCTGGTCATTTCACTGATACCTGAGATATCTTCAAGGTTTTTATTTGCGTGTAGTGTTAATTGGCTCAGGCGGGTGAAATTTTCAAACATATCCAGATCACGCAGTGCTAAATTCTCTGAAATCAGTAATGTTTTTATGCCGGTGAGGCCGTGCAGTATTGTAATGTCGGGGGTGTCGAAGTCGATGTTTATCTGATTATCGGTTGTCATCAGCCTTTTTAGCAGTGGCTCGCATGAATCGGCAAAATAATTCATATCAACCTGCTCTGCCAGAGAATGCAGCAGTTTTTTCTGGGCTTTACTGCTGGGGGCTTCGCATATTGCCATACTTTCAAGGTAGGGGTCTTTGCTGCAGGCAGGGGTGTTTATGAGTATGGCTAATAAAAAGAAACTACGAATAAAAAATGTAATGGATAGTCGCATGGGTATTCTACTTTAGTATGAGTGGTTATATCGCAATATGCGCTCTGCCAGATTAGCTGAATTTGAAGTTTAACCTGGCTCATGAGTATATGCTGTAAGTTGGCGTATTATAACGTATTATTAGATTTGCTGGCAAGCTGAGACAGGGCATAGCTATTGCTACGATCTGTGCGTCCTCTGTAGTAAAATTTTATTCTGTACATTTATTTGTATCCTGTGTGAGAAAATGCATGTAAGTGATGTGGCTTGTACTTCTTATGACTATCTTGCATGGCGATAACTGTGTGCTTTTCATTACGCAATTCGGATAAATACACCCTGCATATTTTTTGAGAGAGAGCCAATACCCAATAAAATATAAGGTTTTATCGGTGAGGTATTTAATAAAAAAATAGAAAAGTGATTTACATTATAATATAAGGTCTATAAGATAGCGCAAAAGACCTCTAGTTTGCTAAATAGAGTGAGTTGTTATGTAATTGATGTAATTGATGTAATGCATTAAAGCCAATAAGAACCACAGGGATACTATGTTAGATATATCACTGGAAGATACATTCGGTAAACGATATGTTATTAAAACATTCCAGCAAAACACACATCAGGGCGCTCTCCAGCCCCTTAAATTCTCAGATAAAAACCGGGCTTTTTCATTTGTATGTGGCTTGCGCGTACCCCATGGTTACTGGCAGCGAACGCTTGGTTCAATAGAGCGGGGGAGTCTAAGTAGTTTTCATTGTAAAAGCGACTCAGGGCAAAGTAGTCCTGAGCATCGCATTAGCCAGTATCTTTATTACAAACGCATTTATATCTACGAGCTGGTTAATTCCAGGGCGCATAAAGACGCTCAGGGCTCACGAAGCTTTGAACAGTCTAATGGCGATCGTTACACTTTTAATCATGTATCGGCTCAGTTACTGGCTGGCCCCCATCAATATGTAGCATTAAACTCAGAAACCGACATTGCGGACTTGCTCAGGGAGTTGCCCTGTGATGAGCGCCAACTTGATGAGCTGGCCAGATCACTTGACCTGGGGGGCACACCGGGTAGTGGTAATGGGCATAGTCGGGCGCGTATTAGTGCTGGCATTATGGCCGGTGAGATTATTGTGAGTGTCAGACCGAAGCGGGTAATACCGCCAGAACCAGTGGTTTTGCAGGCCCTTACCGCTGCTGACAGGCCAATGGTGGTCGAGCCCGCCCTCAGTTGTCAGGCCGGCGAGGGTTGTGCCTGTTGGCGATGTGCCGGATATGAAAAGTCAGGCACAGATACTGGAAGAGGCCGCTGAAAAAGGTGTGTCTTTCTGTGAAGAATGTGAAAAAGCGCGTGCATTATAAGCGGGCTTATCGCAATGCAGGTCTGATATGAAGAAGTCTATATATCAGGCTATATATCAATCTATAAATCAGCCCATTAGAATAACTTTGCAGCAAACTGAGCAAATTATTCAGCAACTCTGGCACAGCGAACTGTTTTCTGAAGGCGAGAAGCCTGATGTTTATGCAATTCTCGATGGTGCGCGTAATCGAAAAATACAGCCCATGTTGAAAAGCTTTAATCAGCGCCACTACTGCCTGTTCGATGGTGAGCTGGATTACTCGCTTACCCGGGCGGCACCCTATATGATGCGTCTGGAAGAGGGTAGCGACTTTACTCGTGAGCTAGTACGGCAGGCCTGGGGTAATAGCTGGGGGATATTTGCTATTGCACCGCATAATATATCATTAATTAGAGTGCGGCGTAATTGCAAGGAAATTGCATTTGTGGAGAGTGAGCAGGGGAAAAAAATGCTGTTTCGTTATTATGACCCTCGGGTTATGCGGGTTTATCTTCCAACCTGCTTACCCGATGAACTTGATATGATATTTGGTCCAGTATCGGCTTATGTTATGGAAAGTGAAGATGGTACAGGTATTAACTGTTTTAGCTTGCAGCAGCCTGAGCTGGTATTGCAGGTTGAGACGCTGTCAATAGAGCACTATGGAAAAGAGCAGAATGAACACATATAAATATAATCTATAATGTGGGAGTGAGAAAATGTTGATTATTAGGAATGATCAGCTTAAAGCTTTTAGTCGAATTAAATTAAATAAATTTGAAGAAAAAATGTATGTACATGCAAAAAAACATTTTTCTGATGAGTTTTACGGTTTGGAGTCGAAGAATTTAATAGAGGTCAGTTCTAAAGCAATAGAGAAAGGAAAACTATATGGTTTCCATACTCAAAAACATGTTTTTTATTTTCTTAGTTTAATGTTTTTATTAGGCAGTGATTTTGATTCAGATGTTCAGCTTCCATGGGTATATAATTACCTAACGGATCAATCTGTTAGTAGCGTAGATCAAAGGATGGAAAATACATGGCGTGCGGCTATAGTCTTTATTAGTCGTATTGCTGGGGATCAACTTGAATTTATAAGGCCAGTTTTTTATAAATTGTACAAATTCAATACACAAAATCTACTCCATCTAACAGAAGATAATTTTGAGAAAGAAATAAATTGTTTTTTGCTGGAGCTCTATCCTGAAAAATATAATTATCAGATGGGAGGTGGAAATTCCGCCCTTATTAAATACGGGTTAAATATATCTGAAAAGTATAATGTTGAATCTTCTCATGGAAAAGCAGTTATTATTGTTTTAATGTTTGTTTTTGGATCTGGGTTTTATTCAGATCCGTTGTTTTATAAAATATCAAATGTTTTAAATAGTGGAACATTAGACGAAAACAATCGAATAAATAAGCTGCTTAAACAAATAAGAAAATATCTGGAAGCTGTACTTATAACAGGGGAGTGCAAAGATGGGTTTTAAAGAAAAAGATAATCTTGACTCTCAGGCTAGTGATATTGATAGAATAGAGAGCGTTCCTGTCCCAGAAGAAACTGACCCGGTTCAACGTTGCCCGCTTCAGGATAGAAAAGTTATTAATGTTACGCCAAAAATAGAGCTGGAATACAAAGTCGCGATAATAGACAGTAGTCATAATAAATATCAGCCTGTTAGCGAGGATAAGTTATATGCTACCCCCGTATTGGTTGAGCTTTCTTTGAATCAGGATGTTCCCTCTCCAATATTCGATGCTGGAGCTAAATTAGTTGTTGCGGGTCCAGGTAAAATTGAATTCTATACTGATGAAAATTTAACCACTAAAATAGATACTAGTAAGCCATTTTCTGCTGATCAAATTAGCGAGTCTATGATTTTAAAAATTTGGGCTAAAGGAGTTGGATTAGGAAAGTGTATGCTACAGTTAATATTAGAAGAATCAAGCAATGGTGATTTTGTTAATCGTGCGCCTGCAACTCATGAAATGACTGTAGTTGAACTAAAAATGAATGTATTCCAACAAGATGTTAAGGCTTTGGAAAAAATACAGATTAATCCAGATGTAGAGCCTGTTGCTTCTTATCATACAGCTCTTAGTAACCTTGTGTTGCCTGATCAGTTAATACTTACAGATAAGGAAAAGGCAAGCAGCGGACGTACCCTTCATAAGCAGGAAAATAATAGTTTTTCTCGAGCAAAAATTGAATTATTAAAAATAGACTCAAGTATATGGCCTGCTGGAACAGAAAATTATAAAATATTACTAAGTGCAGAAACTAATAGTGGAGCCTTAAAAATTTACGACAGTGAGTTTGATGGAAATGAGATAGCATTACCCATGAGAATTTCTCGTTCCAGTCTAAGTGTTAACAAGGTTTATTGGGTGGAGGGGGGGGCAGTTGCCGATATGCTGGGAAGAATTATCCTCAGCGTTGGCCTGGATCGAGATGCTGGAGGCGTACCTAATTCACCTAAAATTTTTGGTGATTGGGCCAAATTTACCTCAGTAGAAATATCAGATGTGAGGTTGAAAGTTATTGCTGATGCTGATAAAGTTGAGGTTTGGGATGTGAATCGGGAGCGATTTTATGTGAATCTTGACGGTGCAGACGACGCCAGGAATCTAAAAGATAAGCCTGGTCAACGAAAGGTTAAAATATTTGCAAAATTATCAAAAAAAATTCCAGATGTTGTAATACATTTTTGCCTTGTGCCTGATAAGAAAAATTGGGAAAAAGCCCATTGGGGTAATGATTTGCCGAATACGTGGGAATTTAAGAATATTGATAGAAAATTAAAACACATAGATAAATCAGATCCAGAAAATTTAATGCATTTTTCGGCTAAAACTGATGAAGATGGCGTTGCCGTTATTGATAAACTGGTTTTGTCTCGTATTGGTGGAGATGTCTTTACATTAGCCGCATATTTAGGGCAGGATCCGCATTTGGCAAAATACGTAGATGGGCATGTAGATTTGTCTAAAAAGAAACCTGTTTTTGCAGCAAATAAAATCCATATATGGCGGAAGTTTCATTTGCAATATACCTATAATAAAAATGTCGTTTTACCTGGTCGTGCGAATACACAGGCAGCTTTTAATAAGTCCTTTATTGAAATAAAAGAAGTTGATGAAGAGCAGTACGATGCTGCTACGATTCCCGGTTTAGTAGAGCATGAGTTATGGCAATTTAATATGAGTGGTAGCAGAAGAAAGGTTGTTTGTGTCGGTGATATAAATAAAGCTAAATTTAATCATATGTATAAAGCCCCAACTGACACAACTAAACCAAAATCTCATATGGTTATGTGTGATGTACAATGGGATAGTGCAGTAGGTCCTGATAGAGATTATTTTCTTACTTCTAATACAGGGGTGTTTGGGTATAAAAATGCTGCAGGAAATGACTATCTGGGCGTGTTTGATCCGCCGCTAGCTGGTGGGAGTATAGTGGTACCAGGCAGCTCCACATGGAGCTGGAGTGATGCTGCAGGAAAAGTTCACCAGGGAGAAATTACTGATGCTAATATAGCGATAAAAATAACTCGAGCTTTCTATGGTGAAGTAGAGGTAACAATACCAGCGGTTTGCCCTATAGGGTGTTCTTGCGGTGCTCCTGGAGTAGCAATAACACCCACGGCTGCTAATAGTGCGGTGGTCCACTTAAAACTAAATGCTGCCACTGGTCCATGGGCAGGCGAAAGTGGGCTACCAGGCTATCCCCATTGTCTGATTGTTATAAACCCAAATATAAATAGATTTAATCACACTATAGCACATGAAATTGGCCATTTATTCAAAAGCGTAAGAGAAGATTTGGGTTGGCATGGTATGCCTGATCATCCTGACCAATACAGAAAGCGCGGAGGGCAGGGTAGTCATTGTAAAAAAGATGCGAACGAAGATGCCGCAGAGGTTGATCAATTAGGAAATAAACAATATAAAAACGGCACCTGTATCATGTATCATATGGCTACTGGGAATAATGCATTTTGTGATAACTGTAGCGCTGATATGCGTGTGCGCGATATCAGCGATATATTTAAGGACTAACTATTATGCTTGTAAAAAAAAATATAAAGCATGGCTTCGCCCACTATATTAATTTTATTATTCAAATTTTTTTATTATTTTTCTGTTTAGTTTTATCCATAAAAACATTGGCTTTTTCATCTGATTCAAGCAATACTCAATCTGTTGCAGATCGAGTGTCTCAAAAAAAGGAAACAATAGCGATGACTCCAATAGACGAAATTATCAATGCTCTCAAAAGTATAGATTCAAAACTCTTCTTTGGCCCAGAATCTTCCCTTGTATTAAGAGCTGAGGAGGTCATTCAGGGTAAAAAATTTGATGGGATTGTAATTCGAGCACCTCAGGTAGTTAATATTGACAATTCTCGCACTATTCCGTTATTAGTTGTATTTAGTCAGAATGGCAAGCGTGAGCGAGATGTTCCACCCGGTGACCATGCTTTTGTTATCTGTAAAGACATTACCGAAGATACAACATGGAAGGTGCCTCTGTTTTCAATGCCTAAAGGAAAAATCCCAATGCCAAAGGAACAAATGCCTCCTCTACCACCTGAAAGCCCTGAAATGCGGTCAGTACGGATGACTGCTACAATTGTTTTTGACCTTCACAGTAAGGCAAATATTCCATTAAAACTCGGTAAATTTTTAGTGAAAATTGTAATAAAAGACTGGGAGTCAAATGAGGTGAATATAGAGCTTATGTCGGAAAAGTAGTAGTGTAATCTGGGAAAGAGCCAGCATCTCTTTATATGATTTATTCGTCAGAAAAAAATCGAGGGGGGTGAGTCGCACCAGCGTAACTACTTGAAAAATAAATTAAAACTTGTGCGGATTTTAGTTACAAGTGCGCCACGCATATTTTATAATGATTTTTTCATTGCTTCATAAATCTCTTCAGGTGTTTTATAGCTCAATGACTTTCGTGGTCTTTTATTTAATTTTTTTGTATCTCGACTACTTGCTTATGTGTTACTTTGTTTGATGGTTGTTCTTTAGGCAAGTATTGTCGAATAAGTCCGTTCATACTAGAGGTTTATAAAAGAGGGGCCACCTGGTTATTTACAACCGGGGTTTCCCCTGAAACCTGGGTTCATGAGCTGGGGCATCATCGGCATCTGGAACATGCTGGCAATGCTCCTGGCTCACAATATAACCTGAAATCAAAAAGGCCCAATACTGAATTACACGATTCTGAAAGTAATAGTACTCCTAACTGGGCAGTGGTTGGTGGAGTGGCGGCAACGCATCGATGGGATAAGCAGTGTATTATGAGATATGAACGTAATAAGCTTTATTTTTGTGGGAAGTGCCAGTTGCGCAACCGGGACTGGAAAGTTCAGGTCCAGGGGTATCCTGGCTCCGATATTGAAGAGGCATAATATGAAAAAATACTCTTTTGTATCTGCTATCAGGTTTATTGTAATTACTGGGGTAATTATAGGCCTGTGTCCTTCTCTTCTGGCTAAGCCGGCAGAAGAAAGATCAATTTCTGATATATCGTTAAAAACAGTTAAAAAAAACTCAAATATTCAAAAGGTAAATAAAATTATTTCACTAGTTCTGGAATTAACTATAGATAAAACAACAGTTTTAAGTGGAGAACCTGTAAATGTATCAGTAAAGTTAACAAATTCAGGCAGTGTATCAGTCGAAGTTTATCCTGAAGATGCATCAGGTGAGCTTGAATTTATATTGAGAAGCAAAGATGGAGGAATAAACTTACTATTAAGCCAGACGCAAGATTTACGCAACAAACTAAATCATCGAACTCCATCATTATTTGAAGAGTTTATTGATTTGCCTTCAGGAGAATATCGAGTCTATCAGACCGATATTGCGGCTTACAGTAATGTTGCTATCCCTGTTGGACAATATACATTACTAGCAAGATTAGAAAAAGGAGGAATGCGTTTTGAATCTAAACCTGTTAATATAAATGTGGAAAAAATCAACATTCAATCAGTAATTGTATATTCGGCATCAAGTTTAAATAATATATCTATGATTTCCCCCCACCTGAATAATAAAATTCAGTCAGTCACTATTTATTATAAAGAAAGCTGGCTTAAAATGCCATATGATGGCGTTTTTTATCAAAGAAATATTTTTCCTTCTAATAAGCAGATTAATGGTTTGTCAGGAGCAGTTAAATATGGTATTAGCAATCATGAAACCTGGCTGGCCTGGTTAAAAGGTGATGTTTTAGAAATGCAATTAGGAAGCAAAGGTAAAATTTATTATACAACTGACTCAATTGAAACCAGCCTCCAACACACGCAGTTATACCCAGTTGGTTGGCAGCTCAGTATGCCTGAAGCTTACTTTGCCGTGATGGGACTGGATAAACAACAACATCTGACACTGAGTTTAATTAAAAATGATGAATATTCAGGAAAAGCAATTATTTACCCTGTATTACTGGATATAGATAAACTCCCGAACCGCTGGAAACTTAAAAATATTTTCGGGAAAGACAGAAACATAACAAGTTATTTACTGCTTGAAACCATTGAAAATGGTATAAGCAAAGTTGAAATGCTGGTATTAAAGCCATTAGAGGGGGTTATCGTAAAACGATACACATTACCGGGTATTACTGGAAAATTAGAAGCCTTATCAATGAATCCTATTTCTACATGGTTTGAAGCTGAGCTTGAAGCTGAGGACCAGGAAGAAGTTGATGTGATTGCTGATTTATTATTTAAAACAAATGGAAAAAATCCACAAATGACCTTTATGCGTTTTTCAGATAAACATGAAAAACCGGTTATTCAACACACCTTCCCTTTGATAAAGGATAAAAACAATCAGCTGGCTAGTCACTGGACACTCTCACCCGCACCACTGGAAAATCCACAGGCCATTGCTGTTTTACAGGACAGTATAATTGCCAAAAAGTTAACAGATGATTCGCCATTCGTTGTTTTAAGTGAGCATAGCTCCGGTGCAAAATATTTAAATCTGGAGCTAATGGGAAAGGAGCTGTGGGCTATCTGGGTTGATCCTGAAAGTGGCTTTGAGTATATTCCGGTAAGGCCTTAAATTTAAGGTGAATTTTTAGTGCTTAACAAGTAACTACCAACCCTTAATGTTTTTCACCGCAGAGAAAACCAGAAAATAGAGAAAAGCTATGAGTCGATATAAGGCTTGCGCGATCTACGTGCCCTGTGCGGTAAGAAACCAGCAGTGTGGATGCATCTGATAATGGAATCAGTTAATAGAACGGCCCTTAAGCCTCATCACAGGCTTTGTCCCATTCGGCTTCATATCCATCTTGTTTTAGATATCCACCCATGATATTCATCAGCCTTTCAATCCAGTATTGCAGGTTAACTTCACCGGCAATAATATTAGCGTTTTCCTGATCATATGCGCTTGCATCCAGCATCTCCCAGAAAAACCGTGAGAGTATGGCTGCTTCATCGCTGTTTCTGACTTCACGCGGTGTCCTTAATCCTAGAAAAATCAGTTGAATCACGAAAATCTGCGCAAGCTCTTGATCTGTATAGCTATATGAAAAAAGTGTTTATCACCAATAAGGT
>UOFJ01000205.1_pt1 | contig 10429 bp, 14 predicted proteins | sample 1988251 | NCBI WGS metagenome assembly UOFJ01 (sample SAMEA4712194, study PRJEB27164) | hydrothermal vent metagenome | biome: marine basaltic hydrothermal vent biome; feature: marine hydrothermal vent; material: mineral | place: Pacific Ocean | collected 2011-06-14/2011-07-23 | depth 1689 m
GAGAATGGCTTTGATTTTATCATTACCGGTGAGGTCATTGGGCAACGCCCGATGTCTCAGCGCAAGGACACCATGCCGGTTATCTCGCGCGAGTCGGGGGCCAATGATCGCCTGCTGCGCCCTTTATGCGCTCAAAATCTGCCACCCACCCTGGCGGAGACTGAAGGCTGGGTCAACCGGGAAGAACTGTATGGTTTCTCCGGGCGTAACCGCAAGCCGCAGATGCAGCTAGCGGCAAAGTTTGGCTTTGAAGACTACGCAACGCCTGCTGGCGGCTGCTGTTTCCTGACCGATGAAAGCTACTCCGCCAAGCTGGTCGATCTGTGGGATGCACGTGGCAGCCGTGAATATGAAATGGATGATGTTATGCTGCTTAAGGTGGGCCGACACATCCGCCCCGCCAGCCACTATAAATTAATTATTGGCCGTGAAGATGGCGAAAACAAGTTTTTACAGGGCTATAAAAACAGCTATATTTCCTTTAAAACCCTGAGCTGTCCCGGCCCTTTAACCCTGCTGGACGGGGTGGCCTCTGATGCGGATATACAGTTTGCCGCGCAAATTATCGCACGCTTCTCTCAGGGCAGAAATACCGACAGTGTAACCATTGAGGCACGCCGTACCAATGGGGAATGCACCACGCTAGACATAAAGCCCATGGCCAGTGCCGATATTAAGCCTGAGTGGTATGTTTAATGGCACACTATACGCTTGATGCGCGGCGCATGTTTTGCCCAATGCCGGTTATTCGCACACAGGATAAAATAAAAGAGCTAAAAACTGGCGACACGCTGGAAGTGGCTTCAACAGATCCCGGGGCACTAAGTGATATCCCGGCCTGGTGTCGTATTAACGGCCACCAGGTAATTGAAACCCGTGAAGCAGACGATGATGTGTTTGTATTAATTGAGGTATGTGATACCTGATCGGTTAATCTGGCTTCAGTGGTTAAGCTTAAGCCACCGCTGAGCCCTGATCATTCACGTCCTGCCTGTAACAAACGCTGATTTCAGGCTTATCCTCCTGTAAATCACCACAATATAGCTTTTCACAGGCATTTAGTGCCTCTTCTACATTGCTAAAGTACGACAGTACATTACCCGATTCTGTCATTAACACGATTGTGTTTTCACTCCATTCGCGTATAAAAAATTTCATTTCTGTTGCCCCCTGGCTTTTGCAGATTAATATCCGCAGAAGGTATTAATTGAGATGGACCTGAGTGTGATTTACACTTGTAATTTACATTGCTGGCCTCTGTATTTCCCTTAATAATAGTACAGATATACAATACTGCTGATACCCCTGCCCCAATGCCCGCAAGTTAAACATTAAGCGCCTGATATCACTAAAAAGTCGTTAATCGTTAATCCTGGGTCATAAGCTAGACCCCTCTAACTCGAAATGATCGCTGGTACGGGCTGTTGCCGATCTCTATCGTCGGTGTTTTCCAGGCTTATAGCGCTACCTGTAATTCATTAACGGCTTAAACTCTGGAGAAAAATCTGAAAATGTAAGACTGTTAAGACTAACGACTTGATAAAAAAACCCCAGGATACGACAATACCCCCCCTGTATTAAACCAACCGCCAGGCAGACTGTGGAAACAGACAACATACAACGCAAAAAAGCAATGGATAAAGCCACCTGGTGGGGCATTATCGTTAATTTAGCGCTCTCTATTGGCAAGCTGGTATTCGGTTTTATTGGGCACTCTCAGGCCCTGGTCGCAGATGGCCTGCATTCTTTATCCGATCTGGTCTCCGACGCCATGGTACTGCTGGCCACCCATCACTCAAACACCGAAGCAGATGATGACCACCCCTACGGCCATGCCCGCTATGAAACCTTTGCCACGATAACCCTGGCCGTCCTGCTCAGCGCAGTGGGCATCGGTATCGGCATCGATGCACTAAACCGACTGCTAGACACCGAAGTGACCCTCGCACCCACCGCTATAACCCTGTGGGTGGCGGGCATATCGGTAATTAGCAAAGAAGTTCTTTTTCAGTACACCCTGTTTATCGCAAAGCGAGTAAAATCCAGATTACTCATCGCCAACGCATGGCATCATCGCTCAGACGCCATTTCATCTATTGTGGTTTTTGCCGGTATTGGCGGAGCCATGTGGGGCTACCCAATACTCGATTCCGTTGCCGCAATCATCGTTGCCCTGATGATCTGTAAAATTGGCTGGGAGCTAGGCCACCAGAGCTTTCAGGAACTGGTTGACACCGGCCTTGACCCTGAGGCATTGCAGGCCATTGAAAAAACCATCCTCGATATTGATGGTGTAAACCAGCTACATATGTTGCGCAGCCGACGCATGGGGCTTAATGCACTGGTGGATTTGCATATCCTGGTCTCCCCCAGGCTCAGCGTCTCCGAAGGGCATCAAATATCAGAAGCAGTAGAAATAGCACTGGTGAATGGTTTTGAAGAAATTAACGATGTAACGGTGCATATCGACCCCGAAGATGACGAGCACGCAGAGAACAGCTGCAAACACCTGCCTTTGCGTGCCGATATAATGGCCGAACTAAAAAAGCACTGGGTGGATGTACCACTCACCCAGGAAATACTCGACTTCACGCTGCATTACCTGGATGGCAAAGTGGATATTGAGCTGGTTTTTCCCTTATCCATTATCCAGAACGACACGGGTCTAAAGACTGGTCTGAAAACTGGCCTAAAGACTGACCAGGAAACTGACTCGGAAGCTGGCTCGGAGATCAGCCCAAAGATTACTCCAGAGCAATTAAAAGAGCAGATAGAAGCGGCCAGTAAACCACTTAAATGCCTGGGCTCAATAGAAATTTTATACCGCTAAGTATTAAATTCAGATTAAATTCAGACTAAATTCAGGCATTTTTAGCGAATTTACACAAATTCAGCGCAAATACCTGGGCAATCTGGGCAAATCACTGAATAAATTGGTTTTACTTGTGGCGTATTTTGTGCAAAATAGTGCCCGGTATACCACGCACTCGGGAGACCTGTCGGATTTAGGTGCTTAAGCACTGCTCTGAGCACCTAAATCCGACAAGTTTCAGATTCGCATAAACACAATATTTGGAGACAAACCATGTCAGATATGTCAGTTAGTGACGTACTAAAAATGATGAAAGACAACGAAGTTAAATTTGTTGATTTTCGATTCACCGATCCACGCGGTAAAGAGCAGCATGTTTCTGTACCCTCTCACACCGTAGACGAAACCACGTTTGAAGAGGGCAAAATGTTTGACGGCTCTTCTATCGAAGGCTGGAAGGGTATTAATGAATCAGACATGATCATGATGCCAGACCCCTCTACAACAGTGATGGACCCTTTCTGTGAAGAGGTCACCATGAACATCAGCTGCGACATCATCGAGCCTGCAACCATGCAGGGCTACGAGCGCGACCCACGCTCTATTGCCAGACGCGCTGAAGAATACATGAAATCTACAGATATCGCCGATACGGCATATTTTGGTCCGGAAAACGAATTTTTCGTATTTGACTCAGTAACCTGGTCTGACACCATGGGTGAAGTTGGCTACAAAATCGGCTCTGACGAGGCGGAATGGAGCAAAGGCGTACAGACTGAATCCGGCAACCTGGGCCATCGCCCCGGTGTTAAAGGCGGCTACTTCCCCGTCCCCCCTGTAGACTCATTACAGGACCTGCGCTCAGCAATGTGTCTGGTAATGGAAGACATGGGCGTTGAAACCGAGGTACACCATCACGAAGTGGCTACCGCTGGTCAGTGTGAAATTGGCGCGGTATTCAACACACTGGTTAAAAAAGCAGATGAAGTTCAGAAGCTGAAATATGCCATTCACAACGTGGCTCACGCCTATGGCAAAACAGCCACTTTCATGCCCAAGCCACTGGTAGGCGACAACGGTAACGGCATGCACGTTCACCAGTCTCTAACAAAAGATGGCACCAACCTGTTCTCAGGCGATCTGTATGGTGGCCTGTCTGAAATGGCACTGTTCTACATCGGTGGTATTATCAAGCACGCTCAGGCACTAAATGCCTTTGCTAACGCGTCAACTAACTCCTACAAGCGCCTCGTACCTGGCTTTGAAGCACCTGTTATGCTCGCATACTCTGCACGCAACCGCTCTGCCTCTATCCGTATTCCTTTTGTTTCAAACCCTAAGGGGCGACGCATTGAAGTACGCTTTGGCGACAACACAGCCAACCCTTACCTGTGCTTTGCAGCCATGCTGATGGCCGGCCTTGACGGCATTGAAAACAAGATTCACCCTGGGGATGCAATGGATAAAAACCTCTATGACCTGCCGCCAGAAGAAGAAGCCAAAATTCCACAGGTGGCCCATTCTTTCGACCAGGCACTGGCAGCCCTCAGCGAAGATCGCGCCTTCCTGACAAAAGGTGGTGTCTTCACTGACGACCAGATCGATGCGTATATCGAGCTGAAAAATGAAGAAGTACAGCGCCTGCGCATGGCCACTCACCCCTGTGAGTTTGATATGTACTACTCACTGTAACAGGGCCGGTCTCTGATACAGTAAAAAACCCCGCATTGCGGGGTTTTTTTGTTTTAAAATGTGTACTTCTAATTTGCGCCGCGCCACAATTAGCACTATTATTGGCTTATGAATAAAATTGCCTTAATAACCGCACTGCTTGTCTCACAAATTCACTTAAGCCCTGCCTTCGCCGAAATGTACAAATGGGTTGATGCAGACGGCAATATCAGCTATTCAGACCAGCCACCTTACAAAGGCGCTGAGCAACTGGAAGCTCCTTTAATCAGCACAACACCCGCCATAAAAGTACCTCCGAAAACCGCAAAACCCAAAGAAGAGGATGAGGATAAAAACGCCACAAAATACAGTTATTTCAAAATAACCTCGCCTGAAAATGACGCCACAATACGCGACAACAACGGCAATTTCAGTATCGCCATGAACAGCAGGCCCTCACTCGATGTAGCCGCTGGGCATTACATATCTATCCTGATCGACGGTAAAGCAGTAAAAAAACAATCCTCTACTACCGCAAGTTTTAGCAATATTGACCGTGGCACGCATAAAATCAGCGCGCAGATTAAAAACCGGGCCAACAAGGTGTTGCGTAGTGCATCCGCCGTTACCCTACATCTGCACCGCCAGATAGCACCCAAAAAACAGGCTCGTTAGTTTCAGGCATCTGCCACCAATGCCCGTCCAGCGCAATCAAGAGAATCGATATTTTTATTTATAGATCATTACGCTGGGTGCCGATTTAGATTATTACTGGTATAAAAAAGTCTAATGGCTTAAGGTTTATTGATTAGTCTCTCGTTTTATCCGTCTCGATGAGCTCTTTAATACTTTGTGGGACAACTCCACGTTTTAACATGTTTTTAAATACTTCATAACAATCAGTTTTAGCCCCTGCTTTTCGGAGCGTTTCATCATCGTTGATCCAGGCATAAATAATAGAAGGTGGAGGGGCACTTCTAAAGCGAAAGAATAAACGATATCGGTTAGGCATACCATTTTTAACTCTACGCCAGTGATTATTATCTTTACCCAAAGTATGGCCTTGTCTAAATTCTGGATCATCTGGATTGTTCGGTACACGCTCTTTAATGGCTTTGAAAAGCGAGGCTAATAATTTTGTTTCAGGGTGAGATTTGTAGTTTTCAGGATCTGATTTTTTAAGTTCAATCACGTTTTTTTTAATGCTGGTAAGTTGGTCTTTAAAAAGAGGGTGTTGGTAGAGCGTCCATCCATTGACGCAGGATTTATTCGTCAAACTCAACTCCATCAACAAGGTCGGCAATTTCATTCATTTCAGACTGAGCAACTGGTGTGATATTTTCTGGGTGTGCGATCATATCATTCTCAAGAAAAGACAAAAAAACCGACATAACGGGATCATTTGGCGCAGCCTGTTTTTTTGCAGGTGTGTTTACACGTACAAGCAAAACATCGTCAGCAAGCGGTGTGGCTAACAATTCAGAGCCTTGTGCAAACTGAGGGTAGCTTCTGAAAAGCGTCTTTTCAAAACGCAGCGATTCAGAATTTCCATTTTGGGCGACTTTCCCTTTGTAGACTACTTTATTCATAGCGACTATCTCGTAAGTACATTTGTAATAACGATTGTAGCCTCTTAAAAAAAAATATCAACTTAATAGTTAAATTAACCCTCAATTTATGGTGTAGCATACTGAATTCTCAAGCCGTAAGCCTTTGAAATGCAACAATATTAATATTAACGAGAGGCTCTTCACCGGTCTTGTATATACATTAATCAAGCCTGGTAAAATATATCACCTTCATCCGAGATGGAGGGTTGACGGATTTTAAGCTTAAAGTAACCCTTATCTCTAATGCTCTAACACGTTTACGAATCATGCCTGTCAAGCTTAGGAGCTTAGAGATACACCCACGATAAGCCAATATAAAAAACACATACTTATCCGTGGCTTACATCTATGTCCCTGAATTTAGCACTGGATTTGAATTAGGTACACTAAGGTAGCAGGCGTTCTAACAGAACGGCTTAACTCGGCGCTCACCGTAAAAACAACTAATTTAGAATATAAGGAATTACCTGTTTTTAATCGGTTATTGTGGGTGTCTCGGTAAGAATTCAACTGATTTTTCTAGGATTAACCTGCTCTTCGTAATAATGACGAGATCTGCGTGTCCTCTGCCGCTATGTACAGGGATGCCCCTCCACTGAAATGGATAAGAAAGGATACCCGCTATTGAGAAGTCGCCGTAAATACATCCCTGTAGGCTCGGCATCCGCATCCATGCGGCTGACGCTTCTCAATAGCGGATATCCTTTCTCTTCGGCCTGTTAGTCAATCCATACTGTCAGTTTTTCGGAAAATTTTATGCTAGACCGTACAAGCTTACAAAATAACTTAGTGAAACACCCAACTTAACTTGCCGGGTTCCACTCAAAGCATGAAAATTAACGCACCTCTACACAGAGTAATTTGTAACTGATTTGCGGTCTTTGTCGGCGGTCCTGACTTTAACCTTATTAGTGTAATGTACGCTGATGATTGTATTGGCGAGAGCGTTAAGGGAGATGTTTGTGGAATGTAAGTCTGAAAATATTGGGAATTTATTCTGTAAGCTATTGATTTTTAAAATTATTTTTATTTTTAGTTTGTAATAAGCGAGGTGCGTTATGTGTTTTATGCAGAGGAAAGTTGTTAATAGACTTTGTACTGGATACATTGTATATATAATGTGTTTGGGAACTTCCTCCATGAACTATCTCGCGAACAGGGTAAAAGTGAATTACTGCTAACTGTACAAATCAGAGAAGATGATATAGTATTGTACATATGTACACCACTGGTGGATTTATATGTATATCACAATAGACACATCAGCCTTAATTGCCGTCATTGGTAATGAGGCTTCAAAACAGAAAATCATAGAAATTACAAAAGGTTACTCTCTTTGTGCGCCTGCATCTGTCCATTGGGAAATAGGTAATGCCTTCTCTGCAATATTCAAAAGGCAAAAATCAAGCATTGAGCTGGCAAAAAAAACACTTAAAGAATACAAAAAAATCCCAATTAAGTTCATTGATGTGTCGCTTGAAAAAACACTTGAAGTATCACATGCACAAAACATATATGCTTATGATACTTATCTTATTCAGTGCGCTCAACAGACAAGCACTTCATTACTTACACTTGATAACCAGTTGAAAATTACGGCTGAAAAAATGGGTATAAACATACTGGAGCTGAAATAATGAGAGAATATAGTTTTACTGAAGCTAGACAGCACTTTGCATCACTTTTAGAAGAAGCTAAAAAGGAAGGCGCTGTATGCATAAAAAAAAGAGATGGTGAATCATTTTATTTAAAACCTGTTGAGCCAAAAAAATCGCCTCTTGATATAAAAGGTGTTGATCTAGAAATAAGTTCACCAGAAATAGTAGATATAGTTAGAGAAGGTAGAGAGCGAAAATACAGCTAACAAATAGCTGCATGCGGCAATTCAAAGCGGCACTTGTTTTGCTAAAAAACAGCAAAAACGTGCCACTTTGAATTGCCGGTGAGCAAGGCGTTATGTGTAAAAGTTAAAATCTGCCCGTAGTGCTTCAAAGAAAGTAATTTCACGAGGCGCTCTTAATAAACCAGGTAAGATGCGCTCGTATTCTAAACGATATGATTTTTTCATTTGGATATCAAAAAAGTCATTACGATCTGCCCATGTTTCATAAAGCATAAAACGAGTCGAGTCTTCATCATCCTGATGTAAAATAGTACTTATGAACGTTGGTTCATGACGCATTGCATCAAGAACAGGCTCTGCCCAACGTCGATACTCAACTTCACAACCAGGTTTTACCCAGTTAATGACGATCATTGTAATAGGTTTCATTTTTTCTCCTAGCGGGTAATAAAGCCACCATCAATATTCAAAACCTGACCATTAATATGCATTGTCCTATCTGAACAAAGCCATATTGCAGCTTCTGCAATGTCTGTAGGAGTTGACAGGCGTCCGGTCGGGCTGCCCGCACGGTTAGCTTGCTGTTGTTCCGTCGTCCATAAACGGGAGGTCATTGCGGTGCTCTCGACACTACCGGGAGCCACAGCATTAATACGAATGTTCTGACCTGCATAATCCATCGCGCCACAACGAGTGAGGCCATCAACACCCGCTTTACTCGCTGTATAAATACTGGTGCCGGGCATTCCAATGGTTGAAATGTTTGATGACATATTGACAATAGCACCACCTCCAGCCTCAAGTAACGCCGGGATCTGGTATTTCATTGAAAGCCAGACACCTTTGAGATTTATTGCAAGAGTATCGTCATAAACAGACTCAGCAAGTGTGGCTAAAGACCCGAACTGACCCTCGACACCCGCATTATTAAAAGCACAGTTGAGTTGCCCATATATATCCACAACTGTGGAGACTGCACGTTTATTATCTTCCGCGTTAGCAACATCGCCAACAATTACAATAACATCGCCACCGTTATCTCTGATCATATCGGCTGTCTCCTCTACTGATTCTTTGGTTCGGCTGAAGAGAGCAACTTTGGCGCCTTCTTGAGAAAAAAGCAGTGCGGATGCACGACCAACCCCTGCCCCTGCACCTGTAATTAAAGCGATCTTATTATCTAAAAGAATCATACTTTTTAGCCCCTTATTTTGTGTTTATGAAAACAGATACAGAACCTGTTTAACTGGTTCTCAGTGTATTCTGTTGGATTAACACTGTCAACCGGTTAAACTGGTTCTATTAAAGGAGAGGGTATGCAAACACGTCAAACAAAAAAAGACTTTCGATTTCACGCTACAAGGTTCTGTTTTACGCTTCCAGCTACTCTTGGGGATCGTGGTAAAACACCTTACGAGAGGCTGAATAAGCCAGAAGATTTAACCCGTTGGTTGATTGAATTAGGATTTTCAGATTTTCCTCTGAAGCTCTGTGAGGACGATCTGGTGATTACTAAACGTGTTAGAGAGGCCATTCAGCGCGCAGGTGAAGCATTGGCGTCTGGCGAACCGTTTAATAGAAAAGATCTTGACGAAATTAACGCCATAGCGGTGGAGCTACCGCCAATACCACAACTCGCTACAGATGGGCGTAGTATTATTTGGAAAATACCAGGACTTCGGTCAGTACTTTCTATGATCTCTCGTGATTTTATTGATTTGGCGATAGGGCCTCTCTCTGGTCATGTGAAGGTATGTGAAAATCCAGAATGTAGGGGTATATTTATTGATGAGTCGCGCGCTCAAAACCGGCGATGGTGCTCTATGCAGACTTGCGGCAACCAAATGAAAAAATTGAAAATACGAAAGAGTTAAAACTTAAAGTGCATTCTCATTTTAAGGAAACGCAGGAATAAGGCCTAATAGACCTAAAGACCTAAAGACCTAATGAGACACCCACAACAGAAAACCCATTTATTAGCACATATCAATATACTTATACCTTTATCGTTACGATGGGTGTCTCGTTAAGTTAGGAATTACCTGTTTTGAATCGGTTATTGTGGGTGTCTCGGTAAGACCCAAAGACTAACGACCGCCCACTACCAACATCGTTATTCTTCCTCCTCAAACACACCCGCATGCACAAGATAAACCCCATAACCTATACGAAAAAGATATTTCGTATGCCTCATATCTAAACATCCAGGCTCAATGGTCGCTGCCGGTAAAAAAGAACTCGCATAATTGCTATCAGTCGTCGAAAAAAACGTCCTGAACTCCTTTTGTGTAACCGTCACACCGAGATTACTCTGTGTACCCAACACCCCTGCCCTAACCGCCGCCTGAAACCGTTCCCTGAGAGTACCGTAACTGCCTGTACGTTTATCACCCGCATTATCTGCCATAATAACGCACCCCCACAGAGAGTAACGTAGCCCGGATGGAGCGGTGCGCAATCCGGGAATGTGTGTCTTTTACACATTCAGAAAAA
>UOFJ01000050.1_pt1 | contig 10412 bp, 10 predicted proteins | sample 1988251 | NCBI WGS metagenome assembly UOFJ01 (sample SAMEA4712194, study PRJEB27164) | hydrothermal vent metagenome | biome: marine basaltic hydrothermal vent biome; feature: marine hydrothermal vent; material: mineral | place: Pacific Ocean | collected 2011-06-14/2011-07-23 | depth 1689 m
AGGGTCATACGGTGAGTTTAACAAGTTTAATGCGTATTATTGCAGTTAAAGCCAATAAAGCGCTGAAAATAAAAATAAATATCAGCTAAAAGCGATTTAAGCTCAGGCTGAATAACGAAAGGAACAGGATTATGGGCAAAAGATATATGGGTAGTCATCCAATACACAGCAGGGTTGGGGGTACGGGTGTTCACGGGAAATACGTTAAAATTTTTGGTATAGATGCGGTAAAAGGAGCCGATTATAAAGCCAATACGGATGGGCCAGCGGTCTGGATCGCACTTGATAATATTGAGGAGTATTTTAAAATCAAGGAGGGAGCAAAAACTAATTATCACTATCTAAATGTCTATAATGCCATACGCTCTCTAAATAATAAATCCTGTGATTTTGACGCCGAATTTAATTCAGTAAATATACGCGATCGTTGCCTGAATGTAACAGGAGCGTATATTCTTTATGATGTCTGTGATGGCGATGCTTATATTCAGAACCTGAGAGTTAAGTCCCTGAGTTTTATAGAGGATATGGAAAAGAGATGTGCTCCCGGATTATATAATGCGGTAAAAGTGCCATCAGAAAAATACTGGGATGCTGAAGTGGATGTAAATAAAGAGGATAGTAGCTCACTTGCAACAGGTTATGATGGGGTGATTAATATTGGAGTGAGTGGTCATGCGGATAATGTGCTGGTTGCGGCGAATATTATGCCATTTCATTTTCATAAAGTGTCATCGTCTACTGGAGAAAGCCTGATTTTTGATCTGTATAATCTGTTATATCTACCCAATGAGAATGGCATGGATAATGGTTGGAATCGGATTATGGAGGATTGCGTAAATAATGATATTTCAGCAAAACAGACAATTAAAAATCTGATGGCGAGTATTATACAAAGCCAGGCCAATAGTAAGGTACGGGTAAACTGGGTGGTACAGGGAGAAGCGGCAGAATATTTTGCCGGGGGACTGGATGCATTTCAGGCCAATGCCGCACTAACGCATATCGAGCAACGCCAGACAGTAAAAAAACAGGAAAAAGAAGCACTGGTGGATAAAATGGCGCCGAGTCTTTCGCCCCAGGCCCGTGGTGGTTTTAGTAATCATTATGTGTATTTTTCTAATCCGACAGGTGGTCTGAGTGGTATTGAAAGTAAGCTGGAAAAACTGGGTATGCAGCAGCTTTCCCCCGGAGTCTGGCATGAAAGTAATCCGTATTTAATAGCGGCAGGTATTACAGGCAGATAATAGCAGCAGGTATTACAAATAGCTTTGCTGACGGTAAAACCGAGGGCGCATGGAATTTAGCTCGGTTTACGCATAATGTGGCGAGTCATGCGACTAATTATGTGATGACGGGCCTGGGGCTTGCGGGCTTTGTGGGAGGGCTGGCCACGGGATCACCGATGCTTGCGGCAGCGAGTGGATATGGCCTAATTATGAATGGGATGAACGTACTTAAAACCCGTAAGCAACTGGAGCACACCAATAGGATCCTGCTGGGGAATAGCGGCCTGAAACAGGCCATGATTCAGATTACCGAAACTGGGGATGCGGCAGTTGATCGTCAGCTAAAGAGTATCCAGAAAATGACAGAAGAGATGACGACGAGATACCGTAGGAGTATATAAGCGTATGGAAAAATAACCCGATGCCCAGATTACATAATAAGCCTGTGGAGTCTCAGATGAAACTGGAAAGCGAGAGTAAAATAAGGTCTTTAAATAAACTGACAGGAATCTCAGATGCTATCAAAATTATTTAACTGGTTTCAGCCGGGGCCAAAAAGTCGGTTTACCCAGCCTGATCTGGAAAAAGGTGAGACGCTGGATTTTAATTTTTCAGGGACAAAGGTTCGTTTTAATGTTGCAGCTGGCTCAGACCCGGATATTGATCATAAGGATCTAAACCTGTATAGCTGGCAGTATTACTCGGCTTTTACACACTATAAAGGGCTGATTCCAGCGGATCCTGCGGCAGATATTCCATTAACGACGGTTTGTGTTACCGGGGCGAGCTTTGCTCAGAATGAGCGTAATGGCCGGGGTCTGGGAAGTATTAGAATTATGGTGCAGGTCTATCATAATCCCCAGACGAGTAATCTATTCAATAAAGCCAAAATGGAACAGACGGCACTGGATACCATTGATACTTATTATGGTCCGGTTAGTAACAGTGGGCACGGCGGACGTTTTTATGAGGCCCCTCTGTTCTGGGAGATTAAACAGGCGGAGAATCAGCCGGATGCCGAGCCCTGGATTTTTTATTATATTAATAATCGAGGGGTTAATGAAGGGCATTATCAGTGGCTGGTGCCTTAAACCTGAAATCATCAGTTGAACACGCAATAACTCAGTAAGCTGTTAAGAATATTGAATATTCTATGAGTCGCCTCGTTATTATCTGTTCGGTGATGGCGCTACACCCCAAATTGCACATCTGAGAGCCTGTTTAGCTATGTCAAAAAACTCGCGAAGGACTGGGCCATTCACTCCCTTTTTGACTACGCTAAACAGACTCTCAGAAGCACACTTTGAGGCGTTCAACTGATGATTTCAGGTTTTAAGCAATCAGCATTTTTTAATGCTTAATTATCGAATGAGTCGAGTCATGGGCAGTGGTGTAGAGGCGGCCTGTGTAGAGTTTATGGAGAACTTTGTAGCGCATCTGGAGATAGAGTATAGCCCCGATGCCCAGCGGGATCGAAAAAAAGCCCAGGCCGAGAACCCCGAAGCCCAGTATAGCCCAACCCGGCCACCTCAGGCCTGGGAACTCTATGATCGTAAGCCATTTTTATGCCAGGGGGGTGCAAGGGGTATAAAGGAAGAGCTACACCGCATTCGCAATTACCCTGTCTTTGACCTTATGTGGTATTTCGAAATGTTTGATGATCCGGTTGAGGATGTGATATGGGAGCCAAAAGTGCTGAGCGAGCATCCACTGGAAGAGGTTAATGGCAAGCTTGATCCAGAATATATGCTGAGATTGCAGTTGATGAGGCGCTATTATTATCACAGCGTTGATTACAGTATTCGCAATATAGAGGCGTATTCGGCCTCTCATCTTCCATCGGCCCCAATAGAAGATCAGCCGAAATCCGTTGTGGATATTTATCATCAGCATACAGCGCCCTGGCCGGATGATCTAGTGGCGCAGTATGAGGAATGCCTGGCACTGCAGGATGAACTGGATGCAAAGCGTGAAGCCGAAGCATCTGAGAAGGGTAAATAATAACCTGTTAACTAAAACGTTTAAGCCAGATAAGATGAAGGAAGTTTTACGTGGGCAGGTTACTGAAACCTGAAAAATGCACTGTTCAGGTACATCGTTCGGTGCGCTTCTAAATGCTATAAAACCTGTATGTAAATACGCAAGCTATTATTAACGCATAAATGTGACTTATATACGGCTGTTTTTTGCTATAATTTCGATGTAACAAAGCTAACAGGAACGGCTCTGTTCAGTTCTGCACCCAGCAGACTAACACAGCGTATATGCAGGACAATAATATCAATAAAAACAATCGTTTACTAGACTCTCTAAGCACAGTGCATACCCCAGAAGGTGTTGATATCTACCTGCGCCTGGCGGGCATCTGGCCGCGCAGTGTGGCCTGGTTGCTTGATATGGCGATTCGTCTGGGGCTGTATATTTTTCTGAGCTATGTTTTTGCTGCGCTGGGAGACTTTGGTGCGGGCCTGATACTGATTGCCATATTTCTGATTGAATGGCTATACCCAGTGGTATTCGAGGTACTGAATATGGGCATGACACCGGGTAAAAAATCCATCGGTATTCAGGTTTTAAACAGTGATGGCACACCGATCGGCTGGTCGGCCTCACTGCTGCGAAATATACTAAGGACGGTTGATTTCCTGCCGTTTTTTTACGGCTTTGGGCTGATCTCTATGCTCTTTAATAGCCGCTTTCAACGCCTGGGCGATCTCGCTGCTGATACTCTGGTGGTGTATTATAATAATACTTCGGCTTTTCCCGAAATTCCGCGACATGATGCCATTAAACCCGCCTTTGAACTTAATCTGGTGGAACAACAGGCCATTATCCGCTATGCAGAACGTACAAAGCAGTTATCAAATGAACGCCTTGATGAGCTGGCTGAGATACTCAATCCGCTTGAGGTAAACACCCATCATATGACAAAAGACAAACTACTCGGCATCGCTAATGGGCTAACTGGACGGCAATGAAACAGGCAGATTTTGAAAAAAAATACCAGTATTTCTGGCTCGAACTAGAAGATAAACTGAATATTAAGCTAAAGGCGTATTCTGCTAGTACTGCGCAGGCTGGCAAACCGGCTGTCGCGGCAAAAAAACCGCTTAAAACAAAGGTGAACCGGCTGGATTTAAATATTGATCTGGGTGAGCAGTTTCCGGAAAACTACCGGCTGCTATGTCACCATCTGTCACTGGCACGCACACGCCATTATAGCCCGCTGCTGGTCGATCGGCTGGAGAAACTGGTGATTCATACACACCAGCTGTTTTACCGACGTAAAACACATCTGCTGGTGTCTGTGCTTGTTTATTTTACCGCAGGTTTTGCACAATCGGTGCGTAAACAATGGCGTTGGGTGCTGCTTTCCGGGGTGCTCTTTTCTGGCTCATTTTTCGCCATGCTTATTTCACTGCAATATTATCCAGATATGATTTATACGGTGATGTCGGGCGGGCAGATTGCTCAGCTGGAGTCCATGTATGATCCGCAGGCTGTTACGATAGGGCGAGAGCGCAATTCAGGCACTGATTTTCAGATGTTTGGATACTACATATTTAATAATACTGGCATAGGACTGAAAACATTTGCCAGTGGCCTGTTATTCGGCATCGGTACGATTTTTACACTGTTATTCAATGGGGTTTATATCGGCAGTGCGGCAGGTTACCTGACCTTTATTGACTATGGCAGCACATTCTGGCCCTTTGTTTCAAGCCATAGCGCGATGGAACTCAGCGCCATTGTGCTTTCGGGGGCGGCCGGTTTTATGCTGGGGTTTTCGATTATTAGTCCAGGGCGTAAAAGCCGTTTGCGGGCACTGCGCGACAGTGCCGTTGAAGCGGTGTATATGATGTACGGTGTTGCTACAATGTTTCTTATTGCCGCGTTTATAGAAGCCTACTGGTCGTCCATGTCGGACATACCCGCTACCGTTAAGTATGCTGTGGGTATAGTGGGCTGGTTGCTACTTATTGCCTATTTTGTTTTCGCAGGACGGCGTAATGCAGCTCGATAAGATTATTATTGCCCTGCGAGAACGTAATTCATGGGAGGCCATGGATCTTGGCGTGAAGCTCATGTATGCGATGTGGCCGCTTATCTTATTGCCCTGGCTGATATTAATGTCGGCGGTACTGGTAATCTCTCTGTTTGTTCAGTGGCAGGGGTATGGCTATCTCGCGCTGTTTTTTATGTGGTGGCTTAAACCGGTGTATGAAAGCCTGCTGCTGTATATTTTAAGTCGCAGTGTGTTTGGCGAGTATCTGTCCACTGGCGATGTTTATTCATCAGCCGGGCAATGGCTAAAAACGGGTTGGCGCAGCTGGCTGTTTATCTGGCGTATTTCACCTTCACGCTCATTTAATATGTCGGTGCATCTGCTAGAGGGGCTTAAAGGCGTGCTGCGCAAAAAACGTCTGACTTCCCTGCATCAGGTGATTGGCCTGAATGCATATGCGGTGACGGTTATGGGGCTGTTTTTTGAAATAGTGCTGGCGCTCACCCTGTTTAGTATTATCGCTTATCTGGCACCGGACATTGCCGGGGGGGACTCCTCCAATGTGAGTCGAGGTGATGCAGGTGCCGCGCAGGTTAGTCAGGAGTTGATCTGGTTAATAATAGCGGCCTGCGTGTATGGTGTAACCCTTTTTATTCTTGAGCCCTTTTATGTGGCGGCAGGGTTTATGCTTTATCTGAACAGGCGAACACAGCTGGAGGGCTGGGATATAGAGCTGGATTTCAAAAAAATGGTGCAACGTATTCATCGCCAGACAGGTCTGCTCGATGAGCCTGCAGGGGCGCATACAAAAAGTGACGATCATGTTTAATATGTTTTCGCCGATATTGCTGCTTTTACTGAGCCAAACTATATCAGCCAATACTATATCAGCCAACGCTATATCAGCCAGCGCAATGTCGGGTGAAGAGGATGTAAAAACGACAGAGGAGACCGACTGGGTACCGGCATTAAATGACGAACGTGTTGATATTGATGAATCAAAGACCGTTATTACAAAAATTAAGTCCAGTGAACCGTTTATTAATATTCAAAAAACAAAAAAGCTGGTGTCTGTTAAAGATGAGAATGAAGAGGAGGAGAAAGATCCAGATGAAACAGCTGATGTGGATTTATTGAAGGTCATATTTGGCTTTTTTGCGCTGTTGATAGAAGGGATATTCTGGATGGTGCCTGTTTTAATTGTTTTTCTGCTGTATTACTACCGTGAGCACTGGTTGCACCTTATTCAGGGGACGCGCAGACAGCGCAAAGATGAGGCGCTACCAGATACCCTGTTCGGCCTGGACCTTCGCCGACAAAGTTTACCCGATGATATTGAGCAGGCAGCGCACCTGTTATGGCAGCAAAAAAAATGCCGTGAAGCGGTGAGTTTGCTGTATCGTGCGTCACTTTCGGCGCTGTTCGGCCAGTATAAATTTGAATTATCCAGAGGCGCGACCGAACAGGACTGTCTGCGCTTGCTTGAGATCTCTGAACGGCGTCTTAAAACAACCACAGATGCTGATTCCAGACAGCTGGAGAATATGACTCATCAGGTGCTACATTTCAAACAGTTAACCCAGGTCTGGATAAGCCTGGCTTATGCCCATCGCCTGCCGAATGAGGCTACGTTTGATCAGGTTTGCGGGCACTGGAATCTGCACTTTTCTCATGGCCCTGTGTCTACAGGAAATGAGGAATAGCTCATATGGCAATGCGTAAAAAATATGCTGACAAAATCCCCCTGCTACTGCTGATTATTCTATTGGTGGGGGTTGGCTGGTGGGGGAGTACACAATTTGAGTACAAAATTGAAGAAAAGGATAAAGGCTTTCAGGGTGAGGCCTTAACTAACCGGTTTCTGGCGGCGGAGTATTTTTTGAAAAGCATGGGCCAGGCGGCAGAAAAAATCCGCCTTTTTATGCCGGACAGTCATCAGCTGCAAACCAACGATACCTTGCTGGTACCGAGCAACCGTATTTCATTTGATCGAGGGCGTTCAAGGGCGTTAATGGACTGGGTGAAAGAAGGCGGGCATTTAATTATTACCGCGATGCCTGTGCAGGGTGATACGCCTGAGCCGCATGATTATATTCTTAATGATCTGGGTATAACGATAAAGTGGCAGGCGGTTGAGGATGATGAAGAGAAACTGCCGCTTAACCTGGATAGCGTGGATGAAGATGGTTTCTGGCAGGTGGATTTTATTGATTATTATACCATTAGCATTGCAGGGGATTTTACTGAAGATTTAACGGCTAAGATAGCAAAACCGGCGACTCAATATGAGGTGCTCTGGACAATAGAAAATGCGAATAGAACCCACGGCCTGCAGATAAAACTGGGGCAGGGACATCTGAGCGTGTTATCAGATCTGAATATGTTTCAAAATTATACTATTGATAAATATGATCATGCCGCCTTTCTCTACAGTTTAAGCAATGTACAGGTAACTTCTGGTAAACCGGGTACCTTTTATTATTCGCTTTATGAAGAACAGGCTTCTCTTGTGCAATGGTTATGGCGTAATGCCTTTCCTATGATAGCGTCTTTGTTTGTGGTGATTGTTATTAGCCTGTGGATGTTAGTGCCGCGTTTTGGTCCTGTTATTAATGTTTATCAACCGGTTAGACGCCGCTTTTTAGATCATCTGAGTGCATCCGGTAATTACCACTGGCGCCAGGGTAATTATACTTACCTGTTAAATGAAGTTCGAAAACAGCTTATTGGCCAGGCACAGCTTAAATATCCTCAATGGACGCATCTGAGTAAAAATGACAGACTAACGCATTTGTCAGATTTATCTCAGCTGCAACGCGTGGCTATTGAAAGTGCGCTGTTTGATTCAAATGTTGAACACGCTAATGATTTTGTTAATAAAATTAAAATTCTTGAAAAACTGAGGAAATGTTTATGAGCCATGAAGATCTGGATAGTCCCACTGAGCAGAGGGCCGTGAGTCCTGCTAACGGTGCTGAGGGTATTAATTCAGCCGATGCGCAGCTTCTGGACCAGCTCAGGCAGCAAATTAACACCCTGTTTATTGGCCAGCAGGCGGTGGTTGAGCAGATTATACTTGCGCTGCTGGCGGCGGGTCATGTTTTGATAGAGGGCGTGCCCGGGCTGGGGAAAACCCTGTTGGTTCGTCTGTTGGCAAAGTCTATTAACGGCGAATATGCGCGGGTTCAGTTTACACCGGATTTAATGCCCGGCGATATCACCGGGCATATTATGTTTGATAGTGAAACCAATAAATTTAAAATTCGTAAAGGCCCGGCATTTACCAATCTATTACTGGCGGATGAAATTAATCGAGCGCCTGCCAAAACGCAGTCGGCGTTGCTTGAAGTCATGCAGGAGCACCAGATTACATTCGAGGGTAAAGCATTGCCGGTACCTGAACCGTATATGGTAATGGCCACGCAAAATCCCATAGAGCAGGAGGGCACCTACCCACTGCCCGAAGCACAGCTGGATCGCTTTCTTATCAAGATAAAAATTAATTATCCCGATGAGAATGAAGAAAATATGATGGTAAAAGCGGTCACAACCGATCAGGTGGGTGATCAGTTTGAAATAGACAGTTTGCAAAAACAGTTTCAACCAGAGGATATTGTTCGTTTACAGAAAAAAGTCTCACAGGTGTCGGTGGATGATGAGGTGTCGCGTTATAGCGTGTCCATCGTTAGAAAAACCCGCGACTGGCCTGGTATTTCAACGGGTGCTGGGCCGCGTGGAGGGATAGCGATTGTTCGTTGCGCGCGCGCGCATGCGTTTATGCAGGGTCGAAACTTTGTCACACCCGATGATGTAAAACAGGTGGCATTACCGGTTCTACGCCACCGTATTATTCTCTCCCCGGAAATGGAGCTTGAGGGCATGGATAGCGATCGGGTAATTCAGGTGCTGCTGGATGCTGTGGATGCACCGCGCAAGTAATCGCTGATGAAAAGTATCCGCTTTAAACCCGCTGCACGTCTACTACAGGCCGCTATTGTGTTACTGCTTGCAGGCCTGTTTAGCAGTATCTGGCCTGTGTACGAAAATGCCTGGCAGATTGCGCTGTCTGTTTTATTGCTGGTGGCGCTGATCGATTTATGGCGGGTGTCCAGAATTGCGCCACCGCAGATTGAACGTCGCATCGCGGGTGCGGTTGCTGTGGGTGTCAGCCATGATGTGCAGCTGCATATAAAAAATGTGAGTGGCCTGAGTTTATGCATTGATATTTATGATCATTTTCCTGAGCATTTACCCGAAGGGCTTGAAGTGGTCGGTTTGGCGCGTCGTTTGTATCTGGAGCGGGATGAAGTTGCAGAACTGATTTATTCTTTAAAATCCTTACAACGGGGAGTCCTGAAGTTTGAATACACGCAGTGTCTGATCTTATCACCCTTTGGGCTCTGGCGGTTTCAGCACCTTCTTGAGGTACCTGATGAGGTTAAAGTTTATCCCAACTTTGCGCCGGTTATTGAATATGCTTTGCTGGCGACGGAAAACCATCTGAGTATGATGGGCATACTCAAGCACCGTCGGCGCGGCCAGGGGATGGATTTTCACCAGCTACGTGAGTTTAGAGAAGGCGATAGTTTAAGGCAGATTGACTGGAAAGCCTCCTCGCGTATGCGCAAGATGATTGCCCGTGAATACCAGGATGAACGTGATCAGCAAATTATTGTTATGATGGACTGTGGTCATCGAATGCTGGCTCAGGATGAGGGTATTTCGCATTTTGACCATAGCTTGAATGCCTTGCTCCTACTGGCTTATGTGGCCCTTAAGCAGGGTGATTCTGTTGGCCTGTCTACGTTTAGTCATGAGGAGCGGCGCTGGATAAAACCGGTTAGAGGGGTGGCTAATATTAATCGGATATTGAATGGTATTTTTGATTTGCAACCCGGTGCCGGTGCGCCAGATTACTCCTCCGGTGCGCGGGACCTGATTACCCGCCAGCGTAAACGCTCGCTGGTGTTAATTTTGTCGAATTTGCGAGACGATGATTACGATGATCTGCAGAGCGCGGTGTTGTTGCTGAAAAAACACCATAAGGTTGTGGTGGCCAGCCTGCAGGAACAGGCGGTTGTGGATCAGCTAGCGCGCCCGGTGCTTAATCTGGAGGATGCCTTAACCACGGCGGCAACCCATGCTTACCAGTGCAAAAGAGAGCTTCTGGTGAGGAA
>UOFJ01000220.1_pt1 | contig 10405 bp, 9 predicted proteins | sample 1988251 | NCBI WGS metagenome assembly UOFJ01 (sample SAMEA4712194, study PRJEB27164) | hydrothermal vent metagenome | biome: marine basaltic hydrothermal vent biome; feature: marine hydrothermal vent; material: mineral | place: Pacific Ocean | collected 2011-06-14/2011-07-23 | depth 1689 m
ACACGCGCCACATAGAACTGCATGAACAGGTTGAACACACCCTTCATGCATCTGGGCTTATCACGTATTTCAGTAAGGAGAAAGGCGAAAAAGCCGAGGCCCGCATTGAAAACCTGGAGGAGCTGGTAAGTGCCGCCAAAGGCTTTGATAATGAACTTGAGGTAGAGCAAGGCGAACCGTTGAGTGAGCTCACCGCATTTCTCACCCACGCCGCACTTGAGGCCGGTGAGGGCCAGGCCGATGCATGGGATGACTGTGTGCAGCTCATGACACTGCACAGCTCCAAGGGGCTGGAGTTCCCACTGGTCTTTATCTGTGGGCTGGAAGAGGGGCTATTCCCACACCAGCGCTCCAGTGAAGATGAGGAACGCCTGCAGGAAGAGCGCCGCTTGTGCTATGTGGGCATTACACGTGCCAAAGAACAGCTGGTGCTCTGCTATGCCGAGCAACGCCGACTGTATGGCAAAGAAACCTGGGGCGCACCCTCCAGCTTTATCGCACAGATTCCAGCACAGTATATTGATGAAATAAGGCCCTCAACAGGCTACAAACAGACACTGAACACCAATACACCAAAAGCTAATTACAACTATTTAGAGCCGGCCCGTAATAGCGGGCTATCGGTTGGGCAACGTGTGCTGCACCAGAAGTTTGGTGAAGGTATCATCATTAATTACGAAGGCCAGGGCAAGAGCACCCGTGTTGAGGTGAACTTTGATGAGCCTGGTCGCAAATGGTTAGTGCTCAGTTACGCAAATTTACAGGCTATTTAACAGGACTAACAACAGGGATGGTTTTATGCCATATGTTGCACAATGGGATGCTTTTTCATATGCCCTCTGTGTCACTCTCTGTGTTATCCTCTGTATCACCCCCTGTATCACCCCCTGTATAAAAATAGTAATTTTGAGTCCTCAGCTATTTTTTTCAGACTCATGGAACTAAACCAGTGATGTTAAAGAAAATAAAATTACCGCAAAACAGAGAGCTTCTAAACTTATTTATTTCTGGCCTGGCCATTACCACCGGCCTGGTCTGGATGTTTCTCGGTAATCAGATTATTGCTTTACTGGTGACTGAGCACAATCAGGATATTTTTTACTATTTTTTTAGTGGTGTAATTTTTTCACTCGCCTTTATCGGCTTCTATGGCTTTATACGCACCGTCCTCTACTTTGCAGAATTCATGATTGAAGAGGAAAATCTGAACGCGCTAATCTATAAAAACCTGCTTACTGAAGAGGATGAGGGCGTTTTTTTAAAAACTCGCCGGGGTGTTTACAAAACAATGACACCCGTGGCAAGACAGATACTAAACCTCGAAGACAAACAGGTCATTGGCTTTTCAGACAAAGAACTGTATAAATTTAGCACTGCCAATAAAATACTGCATGAAGACAAACGTGTGCTGGAGTATGGTGACACCATAGAGTGGGAAACCCCCGGCTCAGGCATTCGTAAAAAAAACGACTATCTGTGTAAAAAAGTTCCCTGCCGAGACAACAGTGGTTCTATTATTGGTATTCTCGGTATCTGTAAAAACATCTCTACACTTAAAGCTACTCAACGCCTTAACCAGCAACTCGAAGATCGTTACAGCAACCTGTTCAATAAGCTGCCCTACCCAGTGCTGATACTTGACCCCGCCAGCTTCCACCCCTATAGCTTTAACAACGCCATGAGTGCGCTGCTGGATTATGAAAAAGCGGAATTCTCGCGCATGCGAATTAGCCATCATATAGACCCCTGCGAGCTAACTAATTTTCAGCAATCCATTGCCAACATACTCGACACACACAGCGGTGAGTTTGAAACACGCCTGGTTACCCGGCAACGTGATATTGTAAATATCACGGGCTATGCGCAGAAAATAATCATAGATGATAAACAACTTCTGCATATGTTTTTATATGACAACACAGACACCCGACGATCCACTGATATCTTAATTGGCTCGGAGCTCAAATATCGCTCATTATTCGAACATGCCAATGATGCCATTATTGTTGTATCGCCCAACTCGTTAAATATAATTGATGCAAATGAAATTGCTATTTTATTACTCGGCTATAACCGAGACGATCTGTTGTTAATGTCCATTATCGATCTTGATACCTGTGCCGATCACACCTTAACTCAAGCTAAAATTATAGATCTGGAAACATATAACCACGCGCTGTATGAGCACCAGATACAAAATAAAAAAGGTGAAAAGCAGGTTGTTGAAATAAATGCTCATAAGCTAAACTACGGCAAGGAAGATGTATACCAGTTTGTTATACGCAACATAGGCACGCGTAAAAAAACCGAAGCAGCCCTGCGTGCTTCAGAAAACAGATACCGGCAGATGTTTCAATCAAATATGGCCATTAAGCTGGTTATAGACCCAGATCGTTTTTGCATAGAAGATGCCAATATGGCTGCCTGTGAGTTTTACGGTTACTCTATAGACGAATTGAAAAATATGAATTTGTCACAGATTAATATTTTATCACGGGACAAGTTAAATATTTTAATTGAACAGACACGCGAACAGAACCTGGGATTTTATAGCTGCCCACATCGCCTGTCCGATGGAGAAATTCGTTTTGTAGAAGTGCGCGACGGACCGATGGAAATAGAAGGCCGGCAATTAATTTATTCCATAATATACGACGTAACTGCAAGTAAGGAAGCCGAAAATCAGGCGCTGGTTGCATCCAAAATGTTCGACTATTCAACAGATGCCGTTATGTTAATTAACGATAAAAACCAGGTGGTCTCCGTTAACCATGCGTTTAGCAGCATCACGGGATACCAGCAATCAGAAATTCAAAATTCGGCACCCGAAATAATATTGTCTAGCCCAGATAATTTATTGCTCAATGAATCGGTGTATGCATCAATAGACACGTCTGGCCAATGGGCTGGGGAGATATGGCACCGTTTAAAAAACGGTCAGAGTCGCCCTTTAAGTGTTAGCATAAACTGCATTCACAATGAAAACACTAAAACATCCAGTTATGTCGTCATGCTTTCTCCAAAATACGGGCATAAATCTGAACACGAAAACAGCATTCATTTTGTAGAACTCACGCAGCTGCCTAACCGTTCTCTTTTTATCGATCGCCTGAAAAATGCACTGGATCGTGCTCAGAGAAATAAAGCACGGCTGGGCGTTATTTTAATTGATTTTAAGAAATTCTCGCTCATAAACGCTAATTATGGATATGACCTCGGCGACCAGCTGCTACAGGCCATATCTAAACGTTTAAGCTATAATACGCGTGATAGCGACACCGTAAGCCATTTGAACTCAGATGATTTTGCCGTATTAATTGAAGATTTAGACAGCATTCAGCAAGTGGGCATAGTGGCACAGAAGCTACTCTCTACTTTATCTGAAACTTACCAGACAGCCGAGCATTCAATTGATCTGACTGTTTCGATGGGCATTAGTATTTATCCTGATGACAGCAAACACTCAGATGAGCTGATTACCTGCGCGCAAGCAGCCCTGACTACTGCACAAAAATCATCCGTCAGTCATTTCGAACTAACCAGTGCAGAAATGAATCGTACTGCAAATATGTGGTTACAGTCCGAAGCAGAATTACATATCGCTTTACGTGACAATCAGTTTTTTATCGTTTATCTGCCACAAGTTAATTTGCAGAATAACACACTAACATCACTCGAAGCACTGGTTCGCTGGCAACACCCTGAACACGGCCTGTTATTGCCTGGTCAGTTTTTGCCTGATGCAGAGCACTCGGGCTTTATTGAGGCCATAGGGCGCGATATAATTGAAAAAGCATTCAAACAGTATCGACACTATCTTGATCTGAAATTAAATATACCTCGCCTTAGCTTAAATATATGTAAATCACAAATTAACTCAGGGCTTTCCCGCCTACTGGTTGAGCAATGCAGCCAGTACAAATTGCAGCATTGCTCAATTGAGCTGGAGTTTACAGAAAAAGATTTTTCAAACATTACAGATAGTCAGCGCACGGTACTTAGAAGCATTCATGCCAATAATTTCTTTATTTGCATTGATAATTTTGGTTCCAGCACCTCCTCACTAAGCTCATTACTGCAGTGCTCGATAAATGCCATTAAAATAGATCCCGAACTAATTCAACAGGCACAGCACAGCCTCGAAGCCAATAAACTATTACCTGCCATTAAGTCACTGTGCATTTCGTTAAATATCGAAATGATTGCAAAAAACGTAGATAGCGTAAAAACATATGATTATCTTCGTTCAATTAATATTAATCAGATACAGGGGTATCTGATTAGCCGACCTCTATCTGCAGGTGACGTTAAAAAATTCATTTCCCCTGAAAAAATTAAAGTTCAAACCAGTAGTTCTACCCTGCATAACTGAGAACAACTGAATTCTAAAAAATAGTTATTTTAGTAGCCCCAGACAAACAACAATACTAAACCTGAATCACCACTGCGGATTTTAAACTTACAATGAAAAGAAGACATTTTATAAAAGCCGCTGCTACCAGCAGCCTGCTAACATCAGCCTCATTAACCACCAGCACGTCCCTGGCCGGCAAGACGCCGAGCAACGACAAAGTGAAATGGAAAATGGTAACCACCTGGCCTAAAAATTTTCCCGGTCTGGGTACGGGCGCAAATAATCTCGCCAAACTTATTAATGAAATGTCTGGCGGGCGTTTAACAATTAAGGTTTATGGCGCAAAGGAGCTAGTACCTGCATTTGAAGTTTTTGATGCGGTTTCACGTGGCACGGCACAAATGGGCCATGGCGCATCTTATTACTGGAAGGGTAAAGTACAGGCCGCACAGTTTTTTGCCGCCGTGCCATTTGGCCTTAACGCACAGGAAATGAATGGCTGGCTGTATCATGGTGGTGGCATGGCCTTATGGCGCGAGCTTTATAAGCCTTTTGGTCTGGTACCTGCAGCTGCGGGCAATACCGGTGTGCAGATGGCTGGCTGGTTTAATAAGCAGATTAATTCAAGCGCCGATTTAAAAGGCCTTAAAATGCGTATCCCAGGGCTGGGTGGTGAGGTGTTAAAGCGCGCGGGCGGCACACCTGTTAGCTTGCCGGGTGGGGAAATATTTAGCTCATTAAAAACCGGTGCGATAGATGCCTCTGAATGGGTAGGACCCTATAACGATCTGGCATTCGGTTTGCACAAGGCGGCTAAATACTACTACTATCCTGGCTGGCATGAGCCGGGCACAACACTTGAGGCTTTAATCAATCAAAAGACACTGGAGGCCTTGCCGGAGGATTTGCAGAGCATTGTGCTTAATGCCTGTAAAATCGTTAATATGGATATGATTTCCGAGTACACAACGCGTAATCAACAGGCACTGGAGACACTGGTTAATAAGCATAAGGTTAAGGTGCTGGCATTGCCCGATGAGGTATTAACAACACTGCAAACATTATCCGATCAGGTTATTAGTGAAATTGCGGCGCAGGATAAAATGGCTAAAAAAGTATTTACCAGCTTTAAAGCATATCGGGATCAGGTTAAAAAATGGACCGCTATATCTGAACTTGCTTATCTGCAGCATAGGTAGAAGCCTTTAGTTGGTGGTCGTTAGTTAAAAAGGTGGATCCGCTACGCTTGATCCACCCTACAACTACAACCACCTTACAGACTGTGTAACCATACTAACCCATACTAAGGGGGGTAAATTCATTTGTACCCAGTGTGAACAGGCGCATATATATTGCGTGGCTCGCACCGCTTACGGAAAAATTAGCTATCAAGCAGATCCGGCAACCACGTTACTAACTGGGGCCACCAGGCGATCAATGCCATCACGATAATCTGTATCAGTATAAAGGGCATAACACCTTTATAAATATCCATGGTTTGCACGCCCGCTGGCGCTACACCGCGCAAATAAAACAAGGCAAAGCCAAACGGCGGGGTCAGGAACGATGTTTGTAAGTTTATGGCTATTAGAATACCCAGCCAGACCGGGTCTATCCCCATAGACAGCAAAGCAGGGCCAACGATAGGGATAACTACAAAGGTTATTTCGATAAAATCCAGCACAAAACCCAGCAAAAACATGCTCAGCATAACGATAAATAGCGCGCCAAAAGCCCCCCCGGGCAGATCACTTAATAGGCCCTGAACCAGCTCATCGCCCTCAAAGCCTCTAAAGACCAGTGAGAAAATCGACGCTCCAATAAGAATCATAAACACCATGCTGCTAATGCGGGTGGTGTTCTGCACCACATCTCTGAGTATGTTTAACGAAACCTGGCGGCGATAAGCGGCAAGGCCAATTGCCCCCATAGCGCCTACAGCCGCTGCTTCAGTGGGCGTTGCAAGACCTGCGAGAATGGACCCCAGCACTAGTAATATTAATGAGAGCGGTGGCAGTAGCTCAATGAGCACCTTCTTTTTTAGTTGCGCAAAGTCCTCTCTTTCATCCACCGGAATTATCGGCATTGTGCTCGGCCTGGCCCATGCTACTATCGCCAGATAACAAATATAGAACAACACCAGGATCATGCCCGGAATTAACGCGCCAATAAATAAATCGCCGACTGAAAGGGATTCCGGGCTAAAAATCCCCATATCCAGCTGTGCCTGCTGATAGGCCGATGAAAGCACATCGCCCAGTAGCACCAGCACAATGGAGGGGGGGATAATCTGCCCCAGTGTGCCCGAAGCACAGATGGTGCCGCAGGCAATGCGTACATCATAACCCTGCCTGAGCATGGTGGGCAGCGATAACAGCCCCATTGTAACAACCGTTGCACCCACAATACCCGTACTCGCCGCCAGCAACATGCCAACCAGGATAACCGAAATGCCCAGCCCACCGCGCATAGAGCCAAATAACTGAGCCATTGTTTGCAGCAGGTTTTCTGCAATCTTTGAGCGCTCCAGCATAACCCCCATAAACACAAACAGCGGGACCGCCAGCAGGACCTGGTTCATCATAATGCCAAACAGGCGATTGGGCAGCGCCTCTAAAAAAGCACTGTCAAATACCCCCAGATAACTGCCGATACCCGCAAACAATAATGCCGTACCCGCCAGCGTAAACGCCACAGGGTAGCCACTGAGCAGAAAAACAAACACACAGGCAAATAACCAGAAAGCCATATAATGCGTAAAGAACTCCATCAGGCGGCTTCCTTCCCGCTAATTTTCACAATAGCTTTAAGCACCAGGGCCAGGCCCTGAAGCAGCAACAGCCCCGCCATCAGAAGAATCAGGCTTTTCAGTAAATACACCCCGGGCAAGCCTCCGGCTTCACGGGACGACTCCTGCACCTGCCAGGAATCCATAACATAGGGCCAGCTCACCCAGAATATAAACACCATCACCGGCATCAGAATAAAGAGGTGCCCTGCCAGATCCACCCACGCTTTAGCCCTGATACTGAGGCGGTCATAAAAAATATCGACCCGCACATGCCCGTCATGCTTGAGTGTATAGGAGGCTCCGATCAGAAAAACAGCGGAATGCAAATATGAAATAGACTCCTGTAGTGCAATCCACCCCATGTCAAACAGGTAGCGCAAGAGCACAACAATCGTCGTAATTAGCACCATCGCCAGCACCAGCCAGGATGTTAACTGGCCCACCCACTCTATGAGCTGTTCCAGTTTTCCCGCAAAACGGGCCATTATTTGCTGTTGGCGTAAATTCATTGGCGCATTTTAAACCAGGATATCCTATATGGGCACCTCTATTAATTGATTATGCCCATAATATCGACTCACAATGACAGCTTGTCTGCTGAAGTTTGATATTTTGCCCGATATACGTGAAAGTTGTCATTCGCTGCAATATTTACTCACCACGACATTAAACAGCTGTTTTCTACAAAATCGAGGCAAAAATGTAAAATTACAGGCGTAAACGCCCATGAGCTACTGCATTGATCAGTAGCTAATGTGGATATGGAGTTCCTCATTAATGCATATCAGACCCTGCCCTTAGATAAACACGGCTACAGATACCGCATTAAATAATCAAGGTATTTGAAAATGACCAGATTACATAAGATAATCGGACTTTGCTGCCTGCTCAGTACACCCGCCACCCAGGCTGGCAACATTGAAATAAGCGATAATGACTATATCACTCGCCAGCTCGCCCTTAGCTGTATACAATCCAGTAAAGAGATGGCCTCAGAACGCCAGCAGTTACGTATTAGCGAAGCCGAAAAAGTACACCTGGCCAGTAAAATAAGCTACCTGCAAAATGAAGTTACAAAGCGGCGAAAGCTCATTAAATCGCTTGACCGGCAGCCAGTTCGGCAGAATAATGACAACTATAACAAGCTGGTGATTCAATTTGAGAGCCTGCTTGAAGAGCACCAGCAAACCATTCAGCTATTTGAAGAAAAACAACATTTATTTATAAGCCAGCATAAGCAGTTTGGCGAAATTGAGTACCATCATAACCAGCACTGCCTACAGAAAAAACAGATTAGCCAGAATCTTTACAGGGAAGTTTGCCAGAATGAAAAAAATAGCTGGTGCGCTTCGTTTTATTTTTAAACCTGTGAAGATCAGCTGGAATGATTTTTTCACCACAGAGGACGCAGAGAACACGGAGAAAAGCTGCCAGCCAGACATAAAACCTCTGCGTTCTCTGCACTTATGTCGCGAATGCAGGTGCATAGGCGTGTGGGGTTTTTATTGTTTCTTTTTTATTGTTTCTAAGGTGTTTAGTATTTTGTAAACAAATGTCCTTACTGCTGAAATGGATAGAAAGGATACCCACTATTGAGAAGTCACCGTAAATACATCCATGTAGGCTCGGCACCCGCATCCATGCGGCTGACGCTTCTCAATAGCGGGTACCCTTTCTCGTCGACCTGTTAGTCAGCCTATACTGCCAATTTTTTCAAAAAATTTTATACTGAACCGTGTGAGTAATTACCCTGAGAACATACAGGGGCACATACAGGGGCACATGTATTAACTCAACAACTATAGATTTGAAATTTATAGACCAATTAAGAAAATATAACCATATGAACCCAAACTATAAAATATTAAAAAATCAGATTAACGCAGCATTGTTAAAAATAACGGCCAGTCAATCTGCCAATATTATAATTGCTGAAATAAACACATATTCCAGTGATTTAACAGAACCTAATGTTATTAAGCATATTCCCTTCCTTGATTTTTTTATTATACAGGAGAGTGGTAATCATTTCGATCAGGAGCTGAAAAAAGCCATTGAGCATGATGAAGATGGGTATATTAGTGATCTCTATAGTTACGAAGAATCCGACTATATAGAAGCTGAAATAAACCTTGAATCGATATATTATCCAGACTGGCCCGAAAACATAGACACCTATGACAAAGTTGTTGTTTCGCTTTTAAAAGAAGTAGTGGCTAACAGTAAAAAATCGTTTTTTGACTTTGAAAAATTTTACTTTCATCATATCAGTGAGTTAGAATTTGTTGTTGTATCTTAGTAACTCCTCACATGATTGCGTTTCGGTGAGTCGTAGGGTGGATCAAGCGAAGCGGATCCACCTTTTAGGCTTTTACATCATAAGAGCCGTTAAAACTAAAGCCATTCATAGTGATAAGTTTTGTACATACATTTGAGTATATTGGGGGTTTCACAGGCATAATATATGCATCCAGATTAATGAAAAAATGCACCACAAATATATAAATCACTCAATACAAAAAACACCTTCATTAATACATATGAATATTCTTATACTAAAGTCATTGTAATGGCCGCTCCACTGAGCCCTCTAACAAATTAATTTCACTTAAATATCAACATCTTAAACTCACTCATCAATTCTTCTTTAGAACCAGGGCTATGTATAAAAATTTTCGATCAGGCTTTATGCTGCCCGAGTGTTAAAATTTATCATTAGGTCCTCTGAAACAGGAGTAAGACCATGCCAAATGACAAAATAAACCCGTATCCTATAAGCACTGACTCTCTTCCAGGCGATGAGCAACGAATTGACTACAATACCTGCCTTAAGTCGATACCTGGCTCCGAGGCCAAAAGCCTGGAGGCGATGGAAGGACCTAATGAGACACCCACAACAGAAAATTTATTCATTAGCATATACCAATATACTTATACCTTTGTCGTTACGATGGGTGTCTCGTTAAGTACTTGTCGCCGGAACACTGCCCGAAATGTAAAATTGGTTTTTTGCGTCTCATTGGCGAAATTGCCTCCGAACGAGAGCGACGACGATACGGGGAGTTGATGTAATCGCGTGTAATAAAAAACACATAGATACACACCGAAATACTGAAATTACCGGTTGCCTGAATACCGGCAAACGGGCTATTATGAGCATAAGATAAAAAAACACCCTGAATTGGGACAGGCAGGGAGCTTTATAAACAAAAAAACAGATAACCAGGGTGCTGGCTTCGATAATGAGCATCTGGAACTGG
>UOFJ01000323.1_pt1 | contig 10375 bp, 5 predicted proteins | sample 1988251 | NCBI WGS metagenome assembly UOFJ01 (sample SAMEA4712194, study PRJEB27164) | hydrothermal vent metagenome | biome: marine basaltic hydrothermal vent biome; feature: marine hydrothermal vent; material: mineral | place: Pacific Ocean | collected 2011-06-14/2011-07-23 | depth 1689 m
CGCACCTCACCCTCGATCTGCCCCTGATCGCTCAGAATCAGCATCGAATGTGAATCGCCCTCGGCAATCACATTACCAAAAATTTTACCATCAACATGCAAACCACCTGAAAAAATCAGGTCTCCCTGTATCTCCATCGTAGTGCCTATCAGGGTTTCTATTTTTGACGATTTAGTTTTTTTCTTTCCCCACATTGGTTTTATTACCTCCAGCAATTAATTGAGCCCAGGCATACCGCTTATCCACTCTGGGAACTTTTGCGCTCTTAGGACGCGCTTTAACAAACATTGAAAGTGGCTCAAACCCCTCTGGGAATTTAATCCTGCCTTCAAAATTCTGAAAATATTTAAAGCCGAATTTCTGTCGCTTCGTAGCTTTTTCAAGCGAAACGGTGGGCAGATCGAACCGCACCTCTTTACCATCTGCCTGTCGTCCCTGAAAAGACAGCTCAAGCTGGCCTCGCTGTACAGTGTCGTGCCGTCCCGTCTGGATAAGTACCACTTTATAGCGAAAGCTGCCATCTGCAACTGAGCTAAGCAACACTTTATTCACCTGAATTTCGCGTTTGGACTTTTTCGGCTTAACAATATTATGATAGAAGGTCAGCTCTTCTTTAATTTTTAGCGATGCGCCTTCACAGGCGGCCAACGTATCACTTATCTGGCCGCAGGCATCTTTCTGAATGTCACTGCCACGAGATAAACGCGCATTATCTCTTAACGCCGTCTCTTTTTTTACCGTCTGCTCATCCAGAGACTGGCGAAGTATTTCTATCTCCTGATCATAATCAAACTGATTAAAACCTGCCATATAGCGCCCATACTCAAAGGCACTCCATATAATAAACAGCAACACCAGCATAACAGCAGCGCCCGCCGCCAGCCACAGCGCGGGCTGGTGTATGGAGATAAGGTATTTACTCTGTACTGGATCAATATTCATTTGTTTATAATTGCGCTACTGGGTTCCCCCCCCACATGCCTGCACCAGGGGGGTAATATTAACAGTTACAAATTATGCCTGAGTAGTTAACTTATATTGGGTAGTTAGCTTATATATAGCTGGTTTATTTAGCAAAAACTGCTGCCTGCAAAGTGATGCCCTTAAAATGATAGCCGTAAAATAACAGCGCAAGGTCAGGGCAGCAATGCCACCTGACTAATGCCTGTTTTCTCATCCAGCTCAAACATCAGATTCATATTCTGTACGGCCTGCCCTGCGGCACCTTTCACCAGGTTATCAATAACAGAACAAACCACCACTGTATCACCTCCCTGGGGTTGAAACACCGATATACGACACATATTAGACCCTTTAACACTTCGTGTCTCAGGTAAAGCACCGGCTGGTAAGACATCTACAAATGGCTCATCTTTATAACGCTCGGTGTAGAGCGGGTGTAAGTCCACATCGCGGGTTTTTAATACGCCATACAGACTGGTTTCAATACCGCGAATCATGGGCATTAAATGAGGCACAAAAGTCAGCCCCACCTCATGCCCGGCAACACCGCCCAGTATCTGGCGAATTTCGGGCAGGTGACGATGCCCCTCTACACCATAAGGCTTAACACTTTCTGTTGCCTCACAGAACAGGCTCCCCACACTCGCCCCCCGACCGGCTCCACTCACACCCGATTTTGCATCGACAATCAGGTGTTGATCATCCAGCAGATTATTTTCAATCAGGGGCATAAAGCCCAGGCTCACCGCCGTGGGGTAACACCCCGGGTTGGCCACAATGCGCGCCTGTTTTATCGCTTCTCGATTCAGCTCGGGCAGGCCATATACCGCCTCGGCCAGTATCTGCGGGCAGGCATGAGCCATACCATACCACTGCTGCCAGCTGGCGGTATCTTTCAGGCGAAAATCTGCCGCCAGATCAATAATTTTAACCCCCGCCTCCAGCAACTGAGGTGCCATTTGCATCGCCGTGCCATTAGGTGTTGCAAAAAACACCACATCGCACTTTGCCAGTACTGCAGGCTCAGGCTCAGAGAAGTTAATATCAATATGGCCTCGCAGGTTAGGGTACAGACTGGATAGCGCCTGTCCCGCCTCAGACCGTGAGGTAATAACCGACAGGTCAACCTCTTTATGAGCAACCAGCAGGCGCAGTAGCTCCACACCGGTATACCCCGTGCCGCCCACAATGCCAACTTTAATCATGATAAAACCTCTAAAATGCTGCAATCCTCAAATCTGGATGAACAATCCCAAACAAGTGACTGATATATAAAGTGTAAGTATAAACTGAATTACCAGGACATACTATACACATTAATCTTTACTTATAAGACCACGATATATCTCCAATTCGGGTTAAAATAGAAAAAAATTCAAACTGGATATCCTATGCTGTGGGTTAAAGCGTTTCACATTATCTTTATGGTTAGCTGGTTTGCGGGACTGTTTTATTTACCCAGACTATTTGTCTATCATGCCATGACGGAAGATGAAGCCGGGAATGCGCGCTTTAAGGTGATGGAGCGCAAGCTCTACCGTTTTATCACGCCCTTTATGCTGCTTAGCGTTGCGCTGGGCCTGTGGCTGATGTTCGAGTGGACGCTATACACCTCACCCTGGATGATAATAAAGCTATTACTGGTGGGCACTTTACTGGGCTATCACTTTTATTGCGGGCATCTGGTCAAGGTATTTGCCAACGATCAGAGCCGTAAAAGCCATGTCTGGTATCGCTGGTTTAATGAATTTCCCGTACTGGTGCTTAGCGCCATTGTGATCCTGGTGGTACTGAAGCCCACATTATAGCCAGTTAAATCGCTGTCAACAGCAATTTAACTGGTCTACGAACAATTGAAGCTACGTCATAATCACCATATTAGAAAAATCAAACCCGCTTTTTGGCTTATAATACGAAAATAAACTCTCGACGCTTCTGTGATTACAGATCACATTTCGATATTACTACCTTAGCGGACCTTCTTCATTACAGGATTTATACCAACCAGTAAGTTACCCTGCAAATCTATATAACTACCACTGGTCATCTGAATCGAGTTTTGCCAATTTTGATCCGTCACTATTGTAGCCGCCGTTTTTTTCCAGATTAGATTAAACCGTGCACTACGAAACGGGCTACTACCTCCAAGATCTATTCTTGATACACCAACTACACTTTTATTTGTCGTTAAAAACCCCCTGGGGTTAAGGATTGACACATTTATTTGAGTTGTACCATCGCCAAGATCTATACTACTGGACATTAATTGAATATTTGGATCATGATTTGCAGGTACTGCTTTCAGCTCAGTATCAAAATCAGCCTGATTATATACAAAAGTAAAGCTTCCCCCTGCAAACTCCGATAAAGGTATATCTGATGGCGCTACAATTATTTGAGGTAAAGGCTCTATAGCATTTACCGGATCATAGCTTATTGGCTCAACATAATTTAGCTTGCTGGGTGCTCCCTGACCGGCTATGATTTCAACTTCAATCGATCCTAAGCTGCCATTTTCCCAGGAAAACTGAAAGTTTGAATACAATACGTCCTGATCAATCTGCCCCACAGAGCTCACCGAAAGAAAGGCCTGCCCAATAGCTAATGCTGGCAGAAGTCCAGTATCTGGATCAACAAGCTCAACAATTGCTACCCACTGCCCAAGTAATGGCGGGGTATACGCAGATGTAGCACTTGCACCATCATCCCAGGAATCATACACATATTGACTTGCATGATCGGGGTATACTCTAAATAGTTTCCTAAGCGTAACAGGAAAACTATTTCCGGATGAGTCTGTAATGATTATAGCTATATCTTCTTTTTTCAATACCTCAACAAGCGCATTGCTTTCTTCTGTACCACCAAGCGCTATAGATACAGTATCACCTGTTCGAGCATAACTCGACATAGACTGCATACTTGCACAACCTGAAAAAAACGCCGTTATTAATCCAGACAATACAACAATACGTAACTTATTTATAATTTTCATTTTTTATTGTCCTCCCAGGACTTGCTGCTGTAACAGCAAAATATCTGACAGGGTTATCTGACCATCTCCTGCAGATGGATATAAATCTCCCCGAGCAATTGACACAGCATCAAGCACCCTGCTTCCCAATACATGCTGCTGCGCAAGCAAAACATCAACCAATGTTATTTGACCATCTCCATTTATATCACCATTTGCAATTATTCCAGCATTAACAGCCCAGCTAAAGCTCATTGCCTGCGTAGACTCTCCGTCACTTACTATAACAGCTACCGAATAACTACCTACATCACTATTCAACAATGCGCCTGAAATTAATCCTGTTTTTACATCTAGCGACAAACCAGGGGGAAGCCCGGTTGCGGTATACAATAGCACATTGCCATCTATATCAGTCGCTGATAATTGCAACGAGACATTGTCTCCACTGGAGCTTTGCTGCTCTCCAGGATTGACTATCACAGGTCTGTTATTTGGTGCAACAAACAATTCGGCGAGCGTCGGATCTGTATTATTAAAATACTCAGTTAAATCACTAAATCCATCGTTATCCGAGTCACCTGTACCATCATTAGCTAAACCACCAAAATAAAGCACTTCCCATGCGTCATCCAGTCCATCGCCATCAATATCAAGACTAGCATCAACCTGAATTATATATGTAGCTGAACTAATAAAGCTGTTATTGATACCGGCTCCTGCAATAGACAAAGCTTTCACTGTCGTATTTTCTGTAATTACAAATGGTGCAATGTAAATAATTGAACCTACTGTAGGTGTTGTCCCATCAATAGTATAGTATATCACCTCTTCCCCTGTGCTTTTTATACTCACAAGAGCACCATTAACATATTGACCCTCTGCCGGGATTATTAATGGGGATACTGCCTGAACAGTAACCGGTGTAATAGTATAAAGCGAGCTTAGAGAATTACTGTATTTCCCATTACTATAAGCAATAGTATTAATCGTTGTAGTAGCCGTTACTTTAACTGGCGAGACATAAATAGAAGATGTTAAATCAGGAACCGTACCATCTGTTGTGTAATAAATTGTAGCCGCATCTGTTGGAGTCTGAACTATTACATCAATAGCGCCGTTATAATTACCTGCTATAGTTACAAAGAAAGGATCCGCAGGTGGCAACTGTGTTGTCACTGTATAAACCGTATCGTTAACTGCACTTTCAATACCTCCTGCAACAACAAAAGCTCTTATCACCGCACTGCTGGTTAAGGTAATCGGCGATAGATAGAGGCTCGAATTAACTGTAGGTATAGTCCCGTCTAACGTGTAATAGATAAATGCAGTTGGAGTCGATGCATTTAAAACAATTGACACCTGATCTGCATATGTACCAGCAGGCGGAGTCACAACTGCAGGTACAACTGCTGTAGCATTACCTGTATTAGCATACATTGTGATTTCAGCTGCTGAAGCCCTCACTCCGTTCAACGACACAAACCGAACAAATCTTGCCTGCACTGGTAAAAACGAGGCTGTTTTGGTCAATTTATCAGCCGCAAATAAGCCTGCATCAGTTTGTTGCCATGCCTGTCCATCGAGACTTGTGTAAAAATCATAATCTGTTACAAGACCACTCTCAAATGCATCCTGGCGAGGCACATAGCTAAATGCAGATAATTCATGAATAGAACCTAAATTAATTTCGATGAAGTGAGGAAGTGCATCAGCAGCTGTAAATTTTGTGCTCCAGTTAGTTGTAGTATCATTATCAAAAGCATAATCTGCAGGGCTATTAGTTTCCTGGCTCGAAACAGATTTCAGGGTGTATTTAACAGGTGAAATCGCACCACTTATTTCATTTATCACTGGGTTAGTTGATACCGTAAACTCGGCAAAATTACTGATGCCATCACCATCTGCATCAGCGATACCTTTTTCTATAACTGAACCAAAAAACTGTATTTCCCAGGCATCATCCATTCCATCCCCATCATCATCCGGATCTGTGTTAGACCCGATTCCATCACCATCATTATCCTGCCATTCAGCAGGGTCATTTGGAAATTCATCCTGAATATCAAAATAACCATCTCCGTCAGTATCAACCTGACCAAAATTTATTTTTATATTATTCATTTTTATAACAAATCCATTTGCACAGCACGTATAATAGGATGATGAAGTTTCATCATTAATCGTAGTCAGGTTATCCACATCTTCTCCTGGATCAAAATCTACTGTCCCCTCAAATTGACCTACAACAAAATAGTTTCCTGAGACGTCAAATACAATTTTGGTTACAGTGTCACTATCTATATCTCCGCTTATAACATCCGTCCATTCATAGTTCATTCCACGTGAGAATCGTATAAAACCATCAGTCCCCTGAGCAAATTTAGTATCTCCTGTACCACCCGCATCAAAATCTGTAACCGATGTATATGTGCCTGTAAGCGCAAGCAAACCATTCGGCCCCAATGCAATAGAGGTGCTAGTAAGCGCATCATAAAACCCTGCCTGATTTGGAATAAGAGTATCCATTACATAATCACCTGATGAGTTCAGTTCAACAAGGAATATAGGGCCTCTTCTTACAGTAGTATCTGCTGACGCATTAAAAATAGATTCATCTGCAGCCTTACCGGTAACATAAATTTCACCTGTTTTGGCAACTGCCATAGAATTCACGGTATCATTAGCAAAAGAACTATCTGCGTCAGTAGCCTGACTACCAAATGACTTTATCCATATAATATCACCTGTATCACTCCATTTAGATACATATACATCAGTTCCACCATTACTAGTAACATTTCCTACGAGTGTGGATATCGTCCCTCTAAACTCTCCAGCAGCGTAGATATTGTTTTTATCAATTACTATTGCATTAACTCCAGCTGAGGTCCCAAATGTTCTCGCCCAGACAGGATTAAGCGTTGAATCCAGGCGTGTTATAAAATTACTTGTAGGAGTAGATGCAGTAAGTGAATCAGCCCCAAATGTCATAGCATTTTGGTAAGTGCCCGCAATATAAATATCTTCATTTTTAACAATTACTCTGTCAGCAATTTCATTACCGATTACACCAAATGTGTTTCCCTGTAAAAAAACGCCATTATTTCCACTTAGCTTAGCTACAAATACATCCATCCTTCCAAAATCATCAGCCCTATCGCCTGTATACCAATCTACAGTACTAAATTCGCCTACTATATATATATCTCCATTATCATCAATATCAAAGCTCCGCACTCGATTATAGAGAGGCACAAACCAAAGTTCATTACCATTAGAATCAAGTTTTTTCAAAAATCGAAGTATAACAGTATTCCTCTGCCTCCTTTCTATAACAAAAAGATTTCCCTTATTATCTAACTTGGCATCAATTTCAACTACACTGCTAAAAACTTTTTTAAATTTATTTGTTCCAGCATATAAAAACTCAGAGTTTCTCCGCGTCACACTCTTATTAAGATTAAACTCCTGCAAGTATGTCAGCCCATTATTATCAGGATCAGTTAACGCATCTGACTCGTCATTGGGATTTAAATTATTAACAACTTCCCAACCATCTGAAATTCCGTCTTTGTCGGTATCGTTATCGTTTATATCTGACCCAATCACATACTCTTTTGCATTACTAAGTCCATCATCATCAAAATCCAGGTTACCATCAAGTGCTTTACCTGGATTCAAGCCCCAACGAACCTCAATACAATCAGGTATACGATCTCCATCTGAATCTAAATCTAAAGCATCACAATCTACTCTCGCAAGTAACTTGCTCTGTAAATATACATAATTACTGCTTTGATTTGTCGCTTTATCAAGTGTATACATAAGCGACCCTGCTCGGCTATACATTGAAAACTTCTTTTTACCCTCTTTAATTTCTAAAACACGATTTTTATCAACATCATATTCATAAAGAATATTAGACAGACCACTAACACTTCTTAAATTAGCATTATCATCATATGTGAAATTATTTTTCCCATTAGACGTTATATTTCCATAATCATCATAAGTAAAACTATAGCCACCTGTAACACTTTTTAAAAGCTGACTGGCATCATAAGTATAATTTAAACTAACACCTCCTAGTGTTTTATTAGAAATATTACCAACATCATCGTAACTATATGTGCCTGTACCCCATTCACCACTTGCAGATATTAATCGCGATAAACCATCATAGGTTAACGTTTTATTCTGGCCTGGAATTATAGTATTGACAATACTCCGAACATTGCCTCTTACATCATATGTGTACGTATGATCAAGCAAATCTGAAGGCTGTAAAGTATAGTTCCCCTTAACCAATCTGATATTTTCTGGCAACCCTCGAATTTCCTCATCCATGACATAACTCAGACCATTGCCATACAGAATCTCTTTAACCTTATCATCAGGATAATAACCAATGTAAGAGGCATAATACTCATTATTATTATCCTTAATCCACATTGGACGACCCAGGGTGTCGCTTTTTATGCTTATGTATTGATTGTCCGGGTATGTAATGCCATTTATTTCGCCATTAAAATCATAAGTATAGGCCAGTGTAAAAACTTCACCCTCTACACTTAAGGTTTCTAATTTAATCTGTTCCTCCTCGTTATATTTATATTCTCTACTGCTAATGCCATTAGATGCATAAACTAGATTATCATTTTCATCATATTTCAAACTGATATTTCGAGAACCATCATCAGGAAATTCAACCAATGTCAAGCGATTTAAATCATCATATGTATAATTTGTGATACCTGATGCGCCTACTTCTCGAGTTTTCAGATTACCAACAAGATCGTAAGTTAAAACAGTCACACCTGTTTCTGGATTAATCATTTTCCATAAGCGTTTTTTGTTATCGTAGATATAATCACGCACAACACCTGCTTGCGTAACTTTAGTAATCTGATCGAGATCATTTCTCTCAATAACCGTGGAAATATATTTCAACGGTGTTTTTGACACCTGCTGATGAATTTCTACAAGTTGCTGGTTATCAGGGTTTCCAAATGACCGATAATTTAAAACCGTTTCGTATTCTTCAGCATCAGTAATCACATGGCCGTGTTTCACAGGAGGCTTACCCACTCTTGCAGAATTACATGCTGTACCATAGCAATAAGAAATAGCACTATTTATTGATGTATCTGTTATTTTAGTTATTCTACCTAATACATCATATTCAAACTGAGCACCCAACGTTGTTTTACTTCCAGAAGTTTTTTGAGAAACAAAAAACACATCACCAACTGAGTTATATGTTTTACTTATATATGAGGCCACTGTTGGGTTGAAAATATCTGTCACGCTCTCCCATACCATTTTCCCATTACTATCCACATGCGTTATTTTTTTTCTTCCACTTTTAGACTCTACTATTTCTTGACTATTAGCGCCAAACCAGTCTATTGCTGCAGGGTTTCTTAATGGCTGCGTAATTCTTTCAATACGGTCCTGACCATCATAACTGTAACTTATAGTATTACCACGTCCATTTTTCTCTGATCTTACAGTACCCGTATCATTAATTATTTGCTGGAGACTGACATTTTCAGGTTTTGATATTATTTGTGCCTGACCTCTATGATAATCTAGAAACTCATCTTCAAGCACACTCCCTCCTGCATCCTTCTGCCTTAAATATTTCGACAAATTACCGTTTGTATCATATAGAAAACTACTTGTAACCCCATACCTACTTTCTGATGCTAGCGTACCATCAGGGTTAAAGGCTCTATCAATTAAGCCTTCGCCAACAATTGTTTCATCCTCTATTATTCCTATAATCCAATTTGCTTCATTATTAAAATTTGTCAGTATAGTTGTACGTACACTCACGTCTGTACCTACACCTGTTTCTACAACTTTTTGCGGATTATTGTACTTGTCGAAATCAGAATACACAGTTGAAAAGGTCTGACCATCAACATTGGTTATTTTTGACAATAGACGCTTTGTCCAGAGCTCGGGCTTGTCACACTCACCAACCCAGCATGTCCGCGCATTATCACCAACCATTTTATCTAATTGCCAGGCATAGCGTGTTGATTTAATTAGTATATCTGACCCGAATGGCACTAAGTTAAGCGTAAGTCATTAATTTATATGAAAAAAAGCTGGCCCAGTGATAGACTGGTTGCACCAAACAATTCACCTGTCACCGGGAACCAACTTTCATGACTATTAATAACAAACTTTCCAGCATAAAACAACAACAAATTAAGCAGGCAGTTACAACGAGTGACGCGTATACGTTTTTTAACTTATTGACCTCGCCTAAAATGCTATCAAAGGTTGAAGAGTTATTACCTAAGACCCACCGTGAACGGCAGTTCCCACCCACAGAAACATTATCGATGTTCCTGGCACAAGCGATGAACGAAGACCGATCCTGTCAAAAGGTGGTTAACGAGGCAGCCGTCAAGCGGCTTGTGG
>UOFJ01000532.1_pt1 | contig 10373 bp, 7 predicted proteins | sample 1988251 | NCBI WGS metagenome assembly UOFJ01 (sample SAMEA4712194, study PRJEB27164) | hydrothermal vent metagenome | biome: marine basaltic hydrothermal vent biome; feature: marine hydrothermal vent; material: mineral | place: Pacific Ocean | collected 2011-06-14/2011-07-23 | depth 1689 m
GTGCAGGCCGATGTGGGTAGTGCAATTACAGTGACCGCCAGCTATACCGATGGAGGGAGCACGTCAGAAAGTGTCACCAGTAGTGCTACGGCTTCGGTTGCAAACGTAAACGATGTGCCTACCGGCAGTGTAGCTATCAGCGGTAGTGCCACACAAAACCAGACGCTCACCGCCAGCAATACTCTGATAGATGCAGATGGTCTGGGCACTATTAGTTATCAGTGGGCACGGGGCGGCAGTAATATTAGCGGTGCAACAGCCACCACCTATGTTCTGGTGCAGGCGGATGTAGGTAATGCAATAACCGTTACCGCCAGTTATACCGATGGAGGGAGTACGCCAGAAAGTGTCATCAGTAGTGCAACGGCTTCGGTTGCCAATGTTAATGATTCGCCCACTGGCAGTGTCACTATCAGCGGCAGTGCCACACAAGGCCAGACACTCACTGCCAGCAATACTCTGGCAGATGCAGATGGTCTGGGCACAATCAGTTATCAATGGGCACGGGGTGGTACTAATATTAGCGGTGCAACTGCCACGACCTATGTTCTGGTGCTGGCCGATGTGGGGAGCACGATTACCGTTACTGTCAGTTATACCGATGGTGGCAGCATGGCAGAAAGTGTTACCAGTAGTGCAACTGCCACGGTAGTAGCCGGGAACTCTGCGCCCACTATCAGTGGAACACCCGTAACCAGTTCTGGCGATAAAACGGCTTATAGCTTTACACCGGTGGCCAATGATCCAGATACTGGCGACACGCTGGTTTTCAGTATTGTTAACAAGCCCACCTGGGCGGTGTTTAGCACGCTAAATGGCGGTTTGTCCGGCACACCGGGTGTGGCGTTTATCGGCACAACCAGCAATATTGTGATTAGTGTGGATGATGGGAATGGGCAGAGTGCGTCATTAAGTGCATTTAGCCTTACGGTATTTGCGGACCTGGATGGTGATGATATTGCAGACAGTGTTGATACGGATATAGATGGTGATGGCATGGATAATAGCTTCGAAACAGCCAATGGGCTTGATCCGCTTGATCCAGCTGATGCTGTATTAGACACAGATGGCGATGGTCTTACGAACCTGGAGGAATTCCAGGCGGGTAAAGATCCAACAGTCGATGATGTTGCGCCACAGGTTACACCTCCAGCAGATATTACGCTGAATGCAACAGCTTATTTCACGGCTGTTAATTCAGCGGCTGCAACGGCGCTAGATACACTTGATGGAGCACTCACAGCAACCCGCGATAGCAGTGGTCAGTTGCGCCCGGGAATAACCACGGTTACATGGTCGGCAACGGATGCTGCAGGTAATACAGGCAGCGCGCTTCAAACCGTTAATATTGTACCTCTGGCAAGTATTAGCAATAACCAGAACGCCGCTGAAGGCAGTAGTGTTAATGTTAGAATTATTCTTAATGGCGATGCAGTGCAGTACCCCGTTGTGGTTCCTTATACCGTAAGCGGAACTGCTGTAACCGATGGTACTGACCACACACTGGTCGATGCAAGTGTATCGATAGTTGCACCGAATGCGGGTGAGCTTCCTGAGGCCAGTGTTAGTTTCAGTATTGTTGATGATGGTGCAGGGGAGGGTGTCGAAACTATAGTGATTACACTGGGTACACCAACAGGTGCGATTCTGGGTTCTCAGATTATTCACGCCATTCAGGTTGTTGAAGGCAATGTTGCGCCGTTTGTTACATTGGTGGCGACCCAGGGTGCAAGCAATACGATTCAGGTGGATTCAGTTGCTGGCAATGTTATCGTTAGTGCAAATGTCAGCGATCCAAATGCGTCAGATATTTTCAGTTATGACTGGAGCAATACGGATAATGCATTAATAGATACCGATATTGTAGATAGCAGCTTTACCTTTGATCCCACAACACTAACGCCTGGTTTTTATAGCTTCAATGTTCAGGTGAGTGATGGCACTGAAAATACCACGAGTGTTCTGACATTAAATATTTTATCTGCAATCCCTGTGTTAGATACCACGGATAGTGACGGTGATGGTGTAGATGACATTAGCGAAGGGTTTACAGATGAGGATAGCGATGGCGTAGCTGATTATCTTGATGCGATTATGGCCAGTAATATATTGCAGGAAGAAACAGCCATATCGAATCAGTTCCTGATGGAAGCTGATCCTGGGTTGACTCTGTCCCTGGGTGGCGTGGCATTAAGGGCTAACCTGGGTCGCTCACGGGTCACAGCAGCAGATATTGTTAACTTTAGCTCTGTAACGAATGCACCGGTAGATAGCGTAACGAACGTAGGAGGCATATTTGATTTTGCTGTGGCAGGGTTGTTAGCCAAAGGGCAATCGGTGCAAATTGTAATGCCTCAAATAGCGCCAGTCCCCGACAATCCTGTTTATCGTAAATTAGTGTCAACAGGCTGGCAGGATTTTGTGCAGGACAATAACAATAGTCTGGCTTCGGCAGCGGGAGCAGAAGGTTTCTGTCCGCCGTCAGGCGATACGGCTTATCAGCCTGGTTTGAATACAGGGCACTGGTGTGTGCAGGTAACCATAGAAGACGGTGGACCAAATGATACGGATGGTCTTGCTGATAACCGTGTCACTGACCCAGGAGGGGTTGGCACGCTATCGGGGGCAAGCCCTCCTGGGTCAGTGGCGCTTAAAAGCAGTGGAGGTACACTCAGCCCATGGTTTGTCTTTATCTTATTAGTCCTGCTGTTTCTCAGAAATACAGCAAAGACGATGGAGAAAACAGCATGAATATAAAATTGACTGGTTTACTCGTGGGGCTGTTAATGTGTAATATGATGACAGGTAATATTGTGCAGGCAAAAGGCTGGGTAATTGGTGGTAATCTGGGAGTAGCGACAGGTGACGATGCTCGATCATCATTGAGTAATCAGTTGAATGATAACGGAATAAACACCACAGTAAACTCCAGTGGAAGCTCACGGGCGGGCTGGCAATTGTTCACAGCGTATCAATTTACAGCGGCATTAGGCGTAGAAGTGGCTTATGTTGATCTGGGCGAAGTTGATGTGAGCTTTACAGGTTCTGCATCATCTATTGATGCGTTTATCAGCAGTATTGATAATATTGGCTCGGACACGGCACAGGGTTTCAGGCTGTCTGCAACGTACCATTATGAACTGGCAGAGAAATTAAAGTTGCAGGGCAGGCTGGGGGTATTTCGATGGGACAATGAATATATTTACTATGGTGATAGCATAATTAAAAAATTTAAAAACAGTGGCAGTGATATCAGTTTTGGTCTGGCGCTTGAGCATGTATTAACTGACAGTGTGTCAGCAAATCTGGCCTGGGATCATTATGTTCTTGACAGCGAAACGGCTAATTTATTTTCACTTGGTTTGTCTTACAGATTTCAATGAAGTATCAGTATTGCTGGTAAAATCCCGGCAGGTCTGTAGTATAGGGTTTGTAAAATAATCTTAAGGATAGCTGATATGTTTCTCGACCCGAAAATATTCCCCTTTACCGCGCAGCTTGAAGATAACTGGTCAAAGATTCGAGATGAATTTTTAGCTTTGCCGGATAATGCCTTCGACCCCTGGGTGCAACAACAAATGCACGGTCAGGGCTGGGATGTATACGGCCTGTTCGCTCTCGGTGAGGAAATTGCACCGGCGTGTGAGAAATGCCCTGAAACAGCAAAATTACTAAAACAGATAAAGGGCGTGTCACTCGCGGGGTTTTCACGCCTGGCACCCGGCACGCATATTGAAGCACATGTTGGCTGGGCGAAAAGTGTTTACCGGCTGCATCTGGGGCTGGTGGTTCCGCCTGATTGCAGCCTGAGAGTGGGGGAGGATACCCGTGACTGGGAAGAAGGAAAATGCCTGATATTTGATGATACAGTGGAGCATGAAGCATGGAATCATTCTGATCGAACGCGAGGTACACTGCTGTTAGATTTTCTTCGCCCCGGGGTTAAAGATTTCAACTCTGATATAGTGCCTGAACAAGTGCTACAGTATATTAAACAGTTACAGAGTGTAACGTTATAATTTATCAGATGAACTCGGGATTTTAGCAATAGGAACAGGCCAGCGACCGAGGGATGTCATCGTTATATAAAAAACCTTTTCAGGTTGTAAAGCATCGAAGATTATTTTGTTTTTTTCACAGGCTTCAATGGCAATTTTGTAATTAAAAATATTACATATGTCTACCAGTAACTGGTATGAGTCTTCAGGTATGTTTTTCTGTGTGATGGCGTTACTAACTCCATCTTCCAGGTTATTTGTTAGTAAATTCAGGGAGTTAAATACACTGAGATCAGAAAAATCTTCTTCTATTAAATCCTCGTGCTCAATATTTGATTCTAACGGTGGAAGCTCTTTTGGGCCGAGGTCGCTATTGGAAAAAGAGTCCTCCCCAGTGTATCCATCCAGACCATAAGCAAATGCACAGCCTCCGCTGGCATCCCACTGGTAATCTAATGCGTGTATTTCCGGGTGTTCAGTACAAAATTTAATCGCTGTTTTAATAGATTCAGTAAACTCGATGAGTAAAGCTTGTCGGGGTAAGCTTGCAAGTAGTTGTTGTAGCTTTTCCAGATAAATACCAGCATTGTTTTTTTTAAGCCATGTATTTATTGCTTTTTCCCGCTTAATACAGCGATCAGTATATATGTTCATAATTCATAGGCTATCCCGAGTTAATTAGTAGAGTAGCTAAAAGTGTATTTCAAGGACTAAGGTACCACAATATTTTTAAGGTGTAAATATGCGGGAAGCAGCTAGTGGGGTTGATGGCATGTATAAATGCATATAACTGGCGAGTAATCTTTTATCCCGGAAGACGGATTCTTCAGAACCGTATTTGCCATCAGGTGTCGTCATTAAGGTGGTTTTCAGAGGCGTGCTAATGAGTGAATGGTGAAAGCTATGCCCGCGAATTTCTCCTTCAGGTAATTCCATCGACTGCATACTTAAATTAACCAGTCTTTTCTGCAACATTGCATCACCGGATAAAATACCTGTCATCTGCTCACAGTTTCCCTGTGTATCAGTGATAGAGTCCATTAGATAAAGCAGACCGCCACACTCGGCGATGAGTGGGCGACCCTGGTTGTAATGCTGTTTAATGGCAGAGCGCATAGTGGTGTTTTTATGCAGTACCTGTAAGTGCAACTCAGGGTAGCCACCAGGTAAATAAAGGCTGTCTATTTCGGGTAAGCCATTATCATGTATGGGGGAGAAAAATATAAGCTCAGCACCCAGTGCTTCAAGTAAATCCAGATTGGCCTGATAGCAAAAACAAAAGGCAGCGTCATGGGCAATGCCGATACGGATATTTTTTAAAGTCGATACTGGTTGTTTTTGTTCTGGAGTGGCATGAAACCTGGTAGATGATAATGATGATAGCTGACTCAGTCCACTATTTTCCAGCATATTGGAAGCGATATTTAATTTTTCCTCCAGATCACTTATCTCATCTGCAGATAGTATACCTAAATGTCGTTCAGGCAGAGCAATTTTCTCGTTATGGTGCAGTGCTCCAAACCATTTTATATTGTCAGGCAGGGATTCTCGTAGCATTTGTGCGTGGGCATCGCCAGCTGTGCAATTCGCCAGTACGCCTGCCACATTGAGTTGTTTATTAAAATTTGCCAGCCCAAATGCAATGGCTCCAAACGTGCCGGCCATGGCGCTAATTAAAAGTGCGGGGCATTGTGCATCGTTGTTATTTTCGGTAACGGATATACTCATTAATATTCAATGCCTTTTTGTGCTCGGACACCGAATTTGTATGCATGTTTTATTAATTTCATTTCAGTGACTGTGTCAGCTATATCAGTTAATTCTGAAATAGCACCTCGTCCAGTTACAATGACATGCTGCATGTGTGGGCGCTGTTGCAGGTCATGTATGACCGTTTCAACTTCCAGCAGTTTGCTTTTTAAGGCGATATTTAATTCATCGAGTAGTATCAGGTCAAAGCTGTTATCGCAGAGAAATCTGGCGGCCTGCTGCCAGGCTATTTCTGCAACTTCCTTATCTCGTTGCATGTCCTGAGTTTCCCAGGTGAAGCCCTCGCCCATTACATGGTAGCTGACCTGTTCGAACTGCTTAAAAAACCTTTCCTCGCCAGTGGAATCACTGTCTTTTATAAACTGCACTATGCCTACGCGCATACCATGACCTAATGCGCGGGCAACCATGCCAAAACCCGAAGAGCTTTTTCCCTTGCCGTTGCCAGTATGTACCAGTAATACGCCGCGATCCTCATCGGCTTTAGCGATACTGGAATCGATAATTTCTTTTTTACGTTGCATGCGTTTTTTATGTTTTTTTTCACGATCGGTGTCAGGCATAATGTTTCCAGATTGATATTCCAGATTGATATTCCGGGTTGATATTCCGGGTTTATATTTCAGGTTAATATTGTAGAAGTTTATAGCGTATAGGCAGCATCTGCTCTACACTGCGCCCGCTAAGCAGTCGAGCGAAACCTTTATTGGCGTCTATTTTACGCAAGGCCTTAATGGCTGCATTATCTAAAATAGTGTAACCAGAGCTTTTGTTGATATGGATGTTTTTAATTTCACCATCGCTGTTAATGGTGAAAGCCAGTATAACATTTCCCTCACGATTTTTTCTTTGTGCGGACCTGGGGTAATAAAAATGCTTTGCCAGCTCTGCATTTAATAGTGCTTTTAATATTTCATCGTTGTTATTTTTTTGCGTATTACTAGCGCTGTTTTCAGCAATATTTTCAGCGATATTTTTCAGGTTTTCAGGCTGTGTTTTTTCGGGTATTGCCTGATTTACGAATTTTAAAACGCGTGTGTTTTTTTCGGTGATAGCTGTTTCAGCCGGGGAGCTGACTTTTTTTTTGTCAGCAACTTCACTGGCAGGTGGTGTGCTTTCTGAGGGGGAGGGTGCAGTGAGAGAAGAAGTGGTAAGGCGCTTTTTTCTTATGGGTTGCGGCTTTTTAATGGGGAGGGGTGTTTTTTTTTCGTCTGAATTTCTGCTTGCTGAACTATTGTTTTTCGAGGTGATTTTTATGTCCAGAATGGAGCTTCCCTGCTCAGGGTGTTCGCTAATGCTGAAAACCCATTCATCCTGCATATTGATAATGGCCGCATGAACCAGTGCCGATACCAGGATAAATATGAAAAGACTGAATTTCATTATTTACATTTTATAAATAAGATTAACAAAGGCATTTCTACCTAATGTATTGTAGTTGTTACCGCCAAAAGTCTGGTTTACAGCGTATTCTCTATCGAAAATATTATTGAGTTTAACGCTCAGTTTAAATCGAGGGCTAAAATCATACTCAGAGGTGAGGTCAATAACCGCATAACCGGCAGTTGAGCGAGTGTTATCTGTGCTCTGAAAGCGTTTGCTTTGTGCTAATAGAGACGCACCCATATTGTAGCTGCCAATATGATAGTTTGCCGCCAGACTCAGGATGCCTTTTGATCGGGCGACCAACTGCCTTCCCTTGTTTGAAGCTGATTTATTTATGGGGTCGGTATAGGACAATGAGGTGTTGATATTCCATTGTGCAAGCTGCAGGCTGGAGGTGAATTCTGCGCCCGTAATCTGTGAGCGGTTAATATTGTTGGCGAAAAATGTCGTGGTATCAAATGCTATTAAATTATCTATATTGGTCTGGTAAATATTAAGTGACCAGTTTCCGGTATCATGCTTTGCACGTAAGCCTATTTCCAGGCTGGTTGATTCTTCTGGTTTAAGCGTGTCTGTCCCAAAAAATGGAAAATAAAGTTCGTTAAATGTGGGGGCCTTAAATGCGCTGCCATAAGAGATAAATGTATTTATGCTGTTTGATATTTTTAACCCCAGTGCAATGCTGCCGGTATTGTGCCTGTTGAACTGCTCGTTATCGTCTGTACGGGCATTAAGTTCAATGTTAAGTATGCTGGAACTGGCATTCCATGCTGCAAACAGGCCGGTGTTGTATCTTGAGTCTGGGACTGTTGCCAGGTAGGGCGTTGCATCAACAGAATCTATTGCAGAATCGAGACCAATTACGAGTAACTGATTTTCAGAAAGTTGCAGATTGTTAATGAAAGATGCATCGTAACGGTTGGTTTCAAAGGTGCCATTGGGTGCAGATTCCCAGAAGTTATCATTTAAGTCTCGGGATGTGCCCAGTTGTAATTGCCCATCCCATATTCCATCGGGCGTAATACGTAGCGTGTTGCTGAAGGTTTGTTGAACAAAATCGGAGCTACAGTCATCTGATAAGCTATCTGGAAAAACAAGGTTTGGGTCCGGATTAAAGCAGTTATCAAATTGCGTGCTGCCCTGTGCATTCATAAAGGAGGATTTCAGGGAGAGCGCCTGATTAAAGCGATAGTCTATACCTGCGCTAACAGAATCGTTATCGTAGCCGTCATTATCATTGGCTGTGGTGTGTACAATGGCATCTATTCCATCGGTGCTAAAGCGCCGGGCATTTAAGTTAATACGGGCATTTTCTGTTACGCCGGAAAAGCCGACTGAAAATTCTTTGCTGTTATTGCTGCCCCGCCCTGCATTGATGGTGGCCGAGGACCGCTTGCTGTCTTTGCGGGTGAATATCTGAATAACACCACCGATGGCTTCAGAGCCATAGACACTAGAGCGTGGGCCACGCACTATTTCTATGCGCTCAATTTGCTCCAGAGGTATGTGCTGAAAGGAGGTGGAGCCCAGTGTGGCTGAGTAGAGTTTTACGCCATCGACCAGGGTGAGTAAGTGGTCGGAGTTCGTGCCCCGTACAAAAGTGGATGTTGTTTTGCCGTATGCCCCTGATGATCTTAAGTCAAAGCCAGCAACATGGCTTAGTAGCGAGGGTAAATCCAGTGCGGAGGATTTTTCTATATCTGCACGGGTGATAACCGTTGTAGAGGAGAGGCTTTCATCAACGGTTTGTGAATAGCGGTTTGCAGTCACAATCACTTCATCAAGTGTGTCGTTATCTGCGAATAGACTGGAGCTGCTGATAAGGCCGATAAGGCAAACTGAGTGGGTTAAAACAATTTTTGTAATGCGCTTGTACACGTTAAATCTCCATAGTATTGCCTGTATCTGGCCCGTACTATATGGGTTAGATGGCGAGCAGGAGGGATTGGATATATTAACCTGAAAAAATCAGTTGAGCGCGCAATAACGCTGCAACATCTGATTTTTTCAGGTTTAACGCGGGACATCAGCCGGTTTATAAAGAGCCGGTTTCATGCAAATGAGGGCATTCTTTATTGAGTTGACTGATCTGTCCTGTTTTTTAGACATATACAACACCCGTCAACCACCCGCCGTAGTTATCAGAATCAGATCAGGCCGGTCTCCGGGCTTGCGCATTGGCTGTAACGCCTTCCCATGTGACATCACACAGTGGCATACTATTACAGCTTGAAGCGCTTACCGTTGCGGGGGCAGCGTTGGTTTTTCACCAGCTTCCCGTTTAACCCATCGATGTGGAACATCTCTGGGCACCTGATAAGTGGCGCTAAGATACATTTTTTGTGACTTAAATTCAAGCTGAATATTCCAGGCTTATTATCGGGAGATATGAAAAAGATATCGATTATTCAGAAAATTCTGTGAAAGTGCGGGCTGAGGCCGAGTTCTGGCGTTGAATTCAGCAAAATGTGGCATATTATTCGGCGGCTTAAAAAGTTCTTTTTGTCTATGCTAAAGGACTTAGGGGCGAAAATTAAATAACATTACAATGACTACTGAAATAGATAGAAAGGAAAGAATGCCCGCTATTGAGAAGTCGCCGTAAATACATCCCTGTAGGCTCGGCATCCGCATCCCTGGGGCTGGTGCTCCTCAATAGCGGGCATCCTTTCCCGTGGACCTGTTAGTCCGTTTATACGGCCAGCATTTATACAGCCAGCATTTTTCGGGAAATTTTATGCTGAATCGTGTGAGTAGTTACAATAAATATTCTGCGCTACCTGTAAAAATTATTTTATTCTCGCCCCTTAACCTGGTGGCATTCATATTCAGCTCTTAATCAGGCACCCCCAGCAGTACTGGGGGAGCACTGGGGGCATACCTTATTTAATTAGAGAGAAGTACCTGGTACCCCGTTGTGCCAGCATCCCCTGCAGCATTCACGACATAAAGGTAGGCGCTAGTCCCTGCCAGCCATTCGCCCAAATTGACAGTCACCTGCACCGATGAGTTGCTCCACTTTATCGGTGGTTGTGGGTTGCAGACGCCACGTGTTGCCCACGTGCTCCCCTCGCAAAGCTCAACACGCGCCAGGGTGTTATCAATATATACATCATCAATATACATATCATGAACCGCGCCAGCTTCCCAGTTAGTGTTTGCAAACATCAGTCCAAGAATAACGGAATTATATTGAAATGTTTCACCCTGATCACGGGT
>UOFJ01000634.1_pt1 | contig 10308 bp, 8 predicted proteins | sample 1988251 | NCBI WGS metagenome assembly UOFJ01 (sample SAMEA4712194, study PRJEB27164) | hydrothermal vent metagenome | biome: marine basaltic hydrothermal vent biome; feature: marine hydrothermal vent; material: mineral | place: Pacific Ocean | collected 2011-06-14/2011-07-23 | depth 1689 m
AATACATTACCTGCGGGCATGGATTATGAGTGGACAGAGCTGACCTATCAGCAAATTCTGGCAGGTAACACCGCCTCTTATATATTTCCTCTGTGTCTGTTTCTGGTATTTCTTGTGCTGGCCGCGCAATATGAAAGCCTTGCGCTGCCTGTAGCCATTATTCTTATCGTGCCCATGGGTATTTTATCGGCAATGACAGGTGTGTATATTTCGGGCGGAGATAATAATATTTTCACCCAGATCAGCCTGTTCCTGCTCGCAGGCCTGGCCTCTAAAAATGCCATTCTTATTGTAGAATTTGCCCATGTGCTAGAAGGTGATGGACACACGGTGACTGAGGCGGCTATTGAAGCGTCACGCCTGCGTTTAAGACCTATTCTGATGACTTCTTTCGCGTTTATTATGGGCGTTCTTCCGCTGGTTATCAGTCATGGTGCAGGCTCGGAAATGCGACAGGCAATTGGCGTTGCGGTGTTTTCCGGCATGTTGGGCGTAACATTCTCTGGCCTGCTCTTTACCCCTGTATTTTATATTGTGTTTCGAAAAATTGAAATTTATTTTACTAAAGAATCTGTCGAAGAATAATTTATACCCCACGATTACGAAACAACCCGTCCCTTGCCAGTTCAATAAAATCAGTTAGATAGACCCGCTTCGCTTCACGCTCACGAATGCCCGCATACAATGTCCCCCCCATACCCTGCTCGCCTAATGGCCGGGCGGCCACATATTTTTTTTCAATGTACTCATTAATGACCCAGTCGGGTAGCACCGCAATACCCCGGCCAGAGGCAACCAGTTGCAAGATCATAACGGTGAGTTCCGACTGGCGAATCGCTTTTGGCGCGACATGCTGTGGCGCAAGAAAATACCTGAAAATATCCAGCCTTTGCTGTTCAACCGGGTAGGTAATAAGTGTTTGCTCCGCAAAATCGGCGGCCTCAACAAACCCCCGTTCTGTTAATGGGTGATCATTGGCCATAATCACCATGGCCTGATAATCAAACAGGGGTTCAAAAATAATACCGGTCTGGGCGACCCGGTCAGTAGTAATTACCAGATCCACATCCTCCTGGGTGAGCGCCCTGATGGGCTCAAAGGTATTGCCCAGACGAAGGTCAACTTCAACATCCGGCCAGTGCTTACGGTAGCAGTCCAGTGTGGGCACCAGCCATTCAAAACAACTGTGACACTCAATTGTAATATGCAGTCGCCCGGAGTCAGCCCCCGAGAGGTGCTTCATCTCAACCTCCGCCACCTCCACCTCCACCAGTACACGCTGCGCAAGGCTTAATAACCGCTGCCCCGCATGGCTTAACCTGAGCGGCTTATGCTTGCGCCTGTAAAGCTCAATATCAAAATAACCTTCCACCGCCTTGATCTGGTGTGATAACGCAGATTGTGTGAGGTGCAGGCGTTCAGCGGCCTGTGCCAGATTATTCGATTCATCTATCGCCCTGATACTTCTCAGGTGGCGTAATTCAAGAAACATGCGAGGACCCCATTATGTTTATTTATTATGAAAAAAATTCATTATTAATATTAGAATTATGAAATTGATTCAATTTTAACCTGACCGCATACTGCAATGCAACTCATCCCCCCCCATCAAAACAGGTACCTATAATGAGCATTGCACATAATCTGGGATTTCCGCGTATCGGCGCAGACCGTGAATTGAAAAAAGCCACTGAAGCATTCTGGCAGGATAAAATAGCCTATAGCGAGCTGGCACAAATCAGCCGTGAACTCAGGCTACGCCACTGGCAACTACAGGCCGATGCCGATATCGCGCTGATCCCGGTGGGGGATTTTTCCAGCTATGACCAGATACTGGATATGAGCTGCCTGCTTGGCGTGGTACCGCCTCGTTTTAACTGGGATGGCAAGGCGATTGAGCAGTCAACTTATTTCGCCATGGCCCGTGGCAGACAGACCGGCACAGGCACGCATGCTGCAGAGAGCATCGCGGCCTGTGAAATGACCAAATGGTTTGATACCAATTATCATTTCCTCGTACCAGAGGTGCACAAAGACCAGCACTTCAAGCTCAGCTTTAATAAACTATTTGATGAGCTTGCTGAGGCTAAAGCGGCTGGCTTTAATGCTAAGGCGGTTATTACGGGTCCACTCAGCTGGCTCTGGCTGGCCAAGGTTAAAGGCGAGCACTTTGACAAGCTGCAACTTGTTAAACCCTTGATTGAAGCCTACAAAAGTATTCTTACTCGCCTGCAGGATGAGGGCATCGAATGGGTACAGATTGACGAGCCGGTACTGGTACTGGATTTACCCGATGAGTGGAAACAATGTTTTACCGAGACTTACCAACAATTAAAAACAGAGAATTTAAAAATTTTGTTAACGACCTACTTCGGTGAACTGGAGGACAATCTGGATCTTGCCTGTGCATTGCCTGTTGATGCATTACACATTGATGCGGTGCGTGGCATCGGCCAGCTTGATGAGGTATTGCAAAAACTACCGGCGGATAAGATTTTATCACTGGGTATTATAGATGGCCGAAATATCTGGCGCACCGATCTGGACCGTGTATCTGAGACCATCAAAAAAGCCCAGGCACAACTCACAGGCCGTTTATGGATTGCCCCTTCCTGCTCACTATTGCATGTTCCGGTGAATCTTGAACAGGAGCAAAAACTGGACAGTGAAATTAAAAGCTGGCTGGCATTTGCCAAACAGAAGCTCAATGAACTTAAGCTGTTAAGCCAGTTATTTGACGCCGGAGAAGCGAAAATAGCCGATGAACTGCGCCTCGCCCGAGAAGCCATCGCACAGCGACAACAATCAGGCAGAATACACCACCAGGCGGTTAAACAACGTGCTAAACGCATTGATGAGGGCATGCTCAATCGAAACAGTGTGTTTAAGCAGCGCTGTAAGCTTCAAAATGAATGGTTAAAGCTCCCCCCCTTCCCAACGACCACCATCGGCTCATTTCCCCAGACCCGTGAAATACGCATAGCCAGGCGTGATTTCAAACAGGGCAAACTGGCTAAAAGCGATTATGTGGAGCAGATGCAGCAGGAAATTTTGCACGTAGTAAAAGAGCAGGAAAAACTCGGGCTTGATGTACTGGTACACGGTGAACCTGAACGCAATGACATGGTGGAGTACTTTGGTGAGTTACTTAATGGCTTTGCATTCACAGAATTTGCCTGGGTACAGTCTTATGGCTCACGCTGCGTAAAACCACCGATTATTTATGGTGATATCTCGCGCCCCCAGGCGATGACCATTGAATGGATTCGCTATGCACAATCCTGCACCGATAAGCCCATGAAGGGCATGTTAACGGGCCCGGTGACCATCGTAAACTGGTCTTTCGTACGCGATGATCAACCCCGTGCAGAAACCGCCGCGCAAATTGCCCTGGCCCTGCGTGATGAGGTGCATGACCTGGAGCAGGCGGGGATAAAAGTGATTCAGATTGATGAAGCAGCCCTGCGTGAAGGCCTGCCATTGCGCAAAAAGGACTGGGCAGATTATTTAAGCTGGACGGTGCGCGCCTTTCGCTTAACCGCAAGTGTGGCCGCCGATGATACACAAATTCATACCCACATGTGTTACTCGGAATTTAACGATATTATTCAGTCCATTGCCCAGATGGATGCCGATGTGATTACCATAGAAACATCCCGTTCAGATATGGAGCTGCTGGACGCATTTGAAAATTTTGACTATCCTAATGGTATAGGCCCGGGTGTTTATGATATTCATTCGCCCAATGTGCCCACTACACAGGATATTATTGATCTAATACACAAGGCAACAGACCGTATCCCCGTGGAGCGCCTCTGGGTAAACCCCGACTGTGGTCTGAAAACCCGTAAATGGCCTGAAGTAAACGAGGCGTTAACGCGCATGGTCCAGTCCGCCAAACAGTTGAGGAGCCAACTTGCGGCAGACACCGCTCAGGCGTAGTACTATTACTGGCTAAAGCACCCGGTTAGCGTTAATATGACAGAATATGATATGATATTATCAGCATCATAAAACCGAATGTCAGTTCCATATCGCAGGGACGCGGATAGTATTCACGGATAATATTCAGGGCGACATCTCAGCACAGTATGAATGTTGATAGTGTGTTTATTAGCACCTTCACAGGAGACAGACGATGAGAGACCCACGACATGATCCGGTTGATGCACTGAGTAAAGCCTATGATAAAATGCATGAAAGAGCGGCCAAAAATTTGCACCAGGCGCAGGATAAAAGCGCACAGCTATTACACCATTTTATTAATCAGGCAAAAGATAAAGCCGTAGCACTTGAAGAATTAACGGAAGAGGATGCCGCTAAAGTGGCTCGCTGGTTAAAGCGAGATATGAACGACTTTATCGACTACCTGGTAGAGGGTGAAAACGAGCTAAAAGACTGGCTTGGCTTTGAGACAAACCTGCTGGAAAATGTTTTTCTCGATCTGCTACTACAAACCGCAGATAAAACCACGGTAGAATTACTCGCATTAAAAGAAAACGCACGCCGTGCCAGTATTTACCATACCGGGGAGATTACCGCACCCGGCACCCTTATCTGTGACAAGTGCGGCGAAGTACTGCATTTTCACAAAACAGCAAAAATCCCGCCCTGTGCAAAATGCCATGCCACCGCCTACCACCGCAAACCTAATGGGTAGCCGTTTTTTCTATAAGCTACATGGCTGGCATTTTCTGGGCCTTATTCAACAAATTCAAGAATAAGGTAACTACTCACACGATTGGGCATAGTATTTCCCGAAAAATGCGGGCCGTATAAATGCTGGCCGTATACTGGCCGTATAAATGGGCTAACAGGTCCACGGGGAAGGATGCCCGCTATTGAGAAGCGTCAATGCGGGTGCCGAGCCTACAGGGATGTATTTACGGCGACTTCTCAATAGGGGGCATTCTTTCCTTTCTATCTATTTCAATAGTCACTATAACGTTATTTAATTTTCGTCCCTAACAGGTATCCATTTCAGTAAAGGACACAGATAACGTGGAGGTTTTATGTCTGGCCTGTAACTTTCTCTGTTTCCTGATTTTTCTGTGTTCTGTGCCTCCCCTGTGATGAAAAATACTTATAAGGGCTGAGTAGTTACGCCATAAGTAAATTGGTTCTTCGTAAATTAGCATTCAGTTTATAGACCCGAAAAATAGCCCTGAAAATAGCCCTGAAAACAACCCGAAAAATAACCATAAAAAATAACTATCTTTTTTCTATATTTCGGTAGTAACATCCTGCGCATGAGAATTATTTATTTCGGTTCAAATAGCCCACTTTCATACCAGCCGCTTAAAGCACTACTGCGTTTAACTCAGCATATCGCTGCACCGGTTAAGTTTGAAATATGTGCGATTGTCAGTGAGCATTTCAATACCGAGGACATTTCTATTATTGATACCCGCTCTGATACACTCCAGTCCCTTGCCTTTATACAACAGATCCCTTTTATTAAAGTAACGCACAATCTGCCCGACATAGCGCCCGTGTTACGCCGCTGTAAAGCAGACATTATACTTAGCAGTTGTTTTGCCCGAAAGATACCCGAATCGATTTTATCCATTGCATCGTTTGGCGCCTTTAATATTCACCCGTCTTTATTACCCCAGTACCGTGGCCCCGATCCGCTGTTCTGGCAGTTTAGAGCCGAGCAATGTGTGTTTGGTGTGAGCCTGCATCGAATGACCGCTGAGTTTGACAGTGGCGATATTCTTTTTAAAAAAACCGTTGTAATGCCCGAAGGTATTAACCGACACGAGGCCACTTATTTACTGGCGCACGCCGCTGCAGAGCTGGCGTTGCAGCTGCTAGAGCGTAGCCTGAACAAGCCACCGGCGCAAACACCACAGAACAGCAAGGCAATGAGCCACCAGGGGCTACCTGAAGCGAAGGACTATGGTGTCAGCCATCAATGGAGCGCCAGACGGCTCTACAATTTTATCTGCGCATATCAACAGGTGGGCCGATATTTCCAGTGCCACATTAATCAACAAAGCATTAAGCTGACACAGGCATTTTCATACCAGAAACACCCCTATGCAGAAGCGCAGAATCTGTCGTTTAAACATCAGCCGTTTTCCATCCATCCGGTTGATAACACAGGGGACTATGACACGGGAATAACCCCATATAATTTGCGGGATAATTTGCGGGATAATTTACGGGATAATTTGCGGGATAATTTGCGGGATAATTTGCGGGACATACGCATTGCCTGCTCAACGGGTTTTATTCACTGCCAGTTTTATAGCGAAATACAATAACTATTTTCAAAAGTTAGTACCCCAGGTTTTCTTAAATGATTTATAATGGGCCTGATATTTACTTCAGGCCTCCTAATGACTACAAAAACAGGCAGTACAGAACAGTATCAACTGGTAGAAACCCAGTTACAGACAAAACTGGCCAATGGCACCGCCCAGTGCCATCTGTGCCTGTGGCGATGTAAAATAGGCCATGGTCAGAGAGGCTTCTGCCAGGCTCATGTTAACCGCAATGGCACACTCTATAACCTGTCCTACGGTATTCTCTCCTCCATTGATATTGATCCAGTTGAAGATAAGCCCGTAAAACATTACCGCCCAGGCACCCGCGTGCTCTCGGTGGGCAGCTATGGCTGTAGTTTCCGCTGTGATGGTTGCCATAACCTGGAAATTTCCTGGGGTGTTGAGGCACTGGACGGGCTTGCAAAAGGCAATTCAAAAGAGGCCTGGGTCTCGCCACAGTCGCTGGTTGATACCGCCCTTAAAGCCGATGTGCAGGGCATTGCCTTCACCTATTCAGAGCCCGCAGTCTGGCTTGAGTATGTGATCGACGTTTGCAGGTTGGCACATGCAGCAGGGCTTTATACGGTCTATGTCACCAATAGCTTTATTACCGATGAGGCGCTTGAGTTAGCCGCACCGTATATTGATGTGCTCTGCTCAGACATCAAAAGTATGCGTGATGATTTCTATCAGGAAATCTGCAAACCCGCAAAAGTAGCGCAGGTGCTGCAGTCTATAAAAAAAGCACAGGCACTGGGGATCCACGTTGAAACACGGACCAATATCATACCCGGTAAAAACGATGATCCGGCAGAATTTTTTGAGATCGCCTGCTGGGTACGGGATAACCTGGGCGCAGATAGCCCGTGGCACATTACACGCTTTTTCCCAGCCTACAAACTAAGCCACCTGCCCCCTACCCCTGAGCACTCGATGCTTGAAGCGCAGGCAGCTGCACAACGCGCTGGGCTTAAAAATATTTATGTCTACAATGATAAAGGCTGTGATTGTGCAACTGAAAACCAGAGCATTGATTTCTACCTTGGCAGTAGCAAAGAGGCGTTATACCAGGTCAAAAAGTGTGCCGAAGATTGCTGCCCAGATGATGGTATATTGCTGAAAAAATATGCACAGGGCCTGGAAAAATCACCCGATCAAAATCCCGAATAAAATCCCGAATAAAATAATTAAAGGTTTAGAGTAATGAGAACAGTACAGTGTGTCGTTTTAAAAGCACAAGCGCAGGGGCTGGATAAAGTCCCCCACCCCGGAGATCTGGGAGAGCGTATTTATGCCAACGTATCCAAAGAAGGCTGGAAACAATGGCTGGCTCGTTTAACCACCATTATCAATGAAAACGGTTTAAACACCGCCGATGAGCGCAGCCTTGAGCTGATAGAAAAACACATGCTGGGTTTCTTTTTCGCTGAAGGTGACTATGGCCATGCACCGGCGGGTTTCACTCCGCCTGGCGGTGGCGGGGGTAAAAAATAAACGCCGTTTTCACTCTGAGCGGGCATCAAGCAGTTTGAACACGGGGGCAACCACGAAATTTAGCTTTTCATGTGATGCCCTCAATGCCTTTTCCACGGCCTGCGGTGTGTCGGCCTGAGCAAAGATATAGCCGGGGTACTGGTTACCCTCTGGCAATGGAATAAGCTCATTACCTTCGCCAAAGATAATATCAACTTTTTCAATATTCGCCACCGCTCGGGCCGCAACCAGCCCCTCCACTCGGCGCAATATACCCCCCTGTTTAATCGGTATCATCATCACCCCCCGGGCATTTTCTGGCGGGCTGATGTTTACGGGGGAGCCAATTGCCAGGGATATCACCAGCTCTTCAAGATTAAAATCTTTTCCTGCATCCAGACTCCTCGCACAATCCCCGCCAATCGTTCGACTCGCCACTTCCAGAATCCATGCATCTGCACTGTTAATTCTCAGCTCAGCATGTATCGGTCCCGTTGTTAAGCCATAAGCCTGGCAGGCCTCAAACACCCGCTGCTTTATTTTTTGCTGGGTTTTTTCATCCAGCCGCGAGGGTGTAACATAAAGGGTTTCTTCAAAGTAAGGCCCTGTCAGTGGATCGGGTTTATCAAAAATAACCAGTGTGGTTAATTTTCCTTCAAACAAATACCCTTCATATGCCACTTCAACGCCATCAATATAATCTTCAACCAGTAGGTGACTCTTTTCAAATACATCGGGCAGATCGGCCAGCATGGGTCTGATTCGCTCACAGGCTACAACGAACTCAGCCTGATTGTTAACCTTAATAACCCCACGACTCGCTGAAAGATTTAACGGTTTAATGACACAGGGCCAGGGCAGCCCGGCAACCTGTTTGTGCAAGGGCCGATTTAGATCAATAAGGCAGTTAATGGGCACAGGACAGGCATTTAGAGACAGGTGTGCCCGCGCGAGGTCTTTTCGGCGTGTCAGTAAAGCCGCTTGTGGTGGGTTATGGGGCAGGTTCAGCCTGGCAGCGACTTTAGCCGCCAGCTCCACGGTGCTGTCATCTGAACCCAGTACACCGCAAAAAGCTCGCTTTTGTGCCGCCTTATCAATAACCTCCAGTGCCGTTTTATGATCATCCAGCTCGATATGCAAGCCTTCATATACCTCTGATATAAGTGAATAAGCCCCTCTTGAAGCAATTAGCACATCCAGACCCATGCGTTTTGCAGCATGAATGTAGGGTGCGATTCGATAGCTATCGGGTTGTGATATGATTAACAGGCGTTTTTTAATTTTCGCGTCTACTTTACTATAAATATTACACTATAAATATTACCGAGGCGGATAGAAAGGATACCCACCATTGAGAAGTCGCATTGTCAGTATATTACGTTATAAGCAGATAAAACACCATTTTTTAAAAATATAACGCCTGACCCAACTGGCAAGCTGGCCATTAAGGTACTGCGTAAGGGACGAGAATAGAATAACTTTTATAAGTAGCGCAGAATATTTATTGTAACGACTCACACGATTCAACATAAAATTTCCCGAAAAATACGGGCCGTATAAATGCGGGCAGTATAAACGGGCTAACAGGACCACGGGAAAGGATGCCCGCTATTGAGAAGCGTCAACCGCAGGGATGCGGGTGCCGAGCCTACAGGGATGTATTTACGGCGACTTCTCAATAGTGGGCATTCTTTCCTTTCTATCTATTTCAATAGTCATTGTAACGTTATTTAATTTTCGTTCCTAAGTATTCCAGCCCCATGTGTCAGGAAAACATTCACCACGGCATAAATGAATTCATAAAATTCATCGGGCGAGAAACCGTACTGTTCATTACGGATATATCATAGCGCATCTGATTGACTGAAATTGACACATTTCGCATATGCTTATTCATTTCACCAATGTGAACAGATTGCGCCTGCATAACAATATTCATATTATGGACATCACTAGATATGCTAGTCATACTTTTACTGATACTCACCATCTCGTGGGTAAGTATCGAGATATCCTTAGTTAAACTGAAAATCAGATAAAAACCATACGCCGAGAGCAAAACAAAGCAAAAAAGAGCCGGATAAACAACGGTTTCCCATTTCTTTGCACTGGCCACAAAGGTATTGGTGAGTTCATCCAGACTTTTGCTCAGCGTTTCCTCCATGCTTTCTTTAATCGTATCGTCATAATATCCAAACATGGATAGCTTTTTATCACAGACATCTGGTGAGTTTGGGCAGGTATCCGGATCTGCTGTACAGCCCTCTGTACCCGGCTCACACTCTATAGACTCAATAATAATTTCACGAATATTTTTAATTTTTTTATAACCAGTGTTTTTTTTAATCATGATTTCTCTCTAATAAATTAACTGGAACAAATTAACTGGACTGCTGCAACGCTATCTGTAATTTGTTTGCCGTATCGGTATCAAGACCTCGAATTATTCTTAATAAATGATAAGCCTGATCAAGTTGTTTTATCTCTTTTAATTTAAGTGCTGCATGATAATAGGCATCACCTGCTTTTTTCCACTTTGACTGCATATAATATAAATTACCCA
>UOFJ01000629.1_pt1 | contig 10100 bp, 4 predicted proteins | sample 1988251 | NCBI WGS metagenome assembly UOFJ01 (sample SAMEA4712194, study PRJEB27164) | hydrothermal vent metagenome | biome: marine basaltic hydrothermal vent biome; feature: marine hydrothermal vent; material: mineral | place: Pacific Ocean | collected 2011-06-14/2011-07-23 | depth 1689 m
TGCGGCCATATTGTATTGCGTGCCACCCTGCAGTACGAATTTATGGCCCAGTTCGGCCATACGTGGAATTTGCACAACATATTGCCAGATATTTTTTGGCAGCACGCGAGCCAGGCCTGAGAACAGCTCATGTTTGGCAAAGCCTTCTTTTTGAAAATTAACCCGGTCTGTGTCAAGAAAAACGGCACAGCCATAGCTAAATTCCGGTGAGATATCTGCGCTAAAAGCGGTGGCGGCAAAGTCGTTAATGGCTACGCCAAACTGATCTGCCATGGCCTGTAATAACATACCATTTCCCGCAGAGCACTGATTGGAGAGGCGGAAATTTTTAACCTGTCCATTTTCCATAAACAGGACTTTAATGTCCTGACCGCCGACATCGCAAACAACATCAATGTCTTCGCCGCAGTATTTTTTAGCACTAATCATATGGGCAACGGTTTCGACAAGGTTAGTATCGGAGGCCATCGATTTTTCTAATACATCGGCGGCATAGCCTGTGGCACCAAAGCCTTTTATAATGAGTTTGCAGCCCTGATTCACAGCGTATGCTTTCAGGCGCTGTAGAATCTCTTTCGTGTCCTGAATGGGGTTGCCTTTGGATAGCTGGTATTCTTTTGCAAGAATTTCGCCATTTTCATCTATTATAACGGCTTTTGAGCTGGTGGAGCCGCCGTCTATGCCAATATAGGCATTAATGAGTGTTCCTTTTCTGAATTTTACAGGTTCAAACCCGGGTTGAGTATAGTGGTCCAGAAAAACATCAAGCTCTTCTTTACTGCTCACAAGTGGGGGCCCCGCACTGTCTTTTAGCTGGTCCTGTCGGCCTTTTTCAATAAAGGCTCTGAGGCTACTGGCCCCTTTAAACAGCTGATACTTTTCAGGCTCATCCCGGGCAAAAATAACAGCGCCCAGGGCGGCAAAATACTGGCCGTTATCGGGCACAATAATGAGCTCATCCAGTGGCAGGTCGGGTGCCTCATAGCCGCGCTCGGCCCAGGTCTGCGGTATTCTTAAACGCCAGCATTCCTGTAAAAATGGCAGATAGGCGTTGGGGCCACCGAGTAACAGGACTTTTGCTTTTAATGTGTTGCCACGGGTTAGTACCATGAGGTTTTGCATGACAATGGCATCGGCCAGTGAGTTCATCACCTCATCAGAGGGGATGCTGGATTTAATTAAATTAACGATATCGGTTTCGGCGAAAACGCCGCATTTTGCAGCAACATGATGCAGCGCTTCGGGGTTAAATTTTATATCGTTTACCTGATCGTGCTTCATGCCTACCTTAAGCAGGCATTTATCAATGGTGGCCCCGGTACCCGATGCGCACTTGTCGTTCATTGAGGTGGTGATCTGTCGCTCACCAGAGTCTTTATCCAGGTCAAAGTTAATGATCTTAGCATCCTGTCCACCCAGCTCTATAACACTGTTTACATCGGGGTAGAGCTGCTCTACCGCGAGCGCAACGGCATTCACCTCCTGTACAAAAACCGCCCCAAGAACGTCTTTAAGGGGGCCGGCACCTGAGCCGGTAATAAATGACTGGATATTCTGACTGGATACACCGGGAAAAGACTGCTGGATGGATTCAAGCATTTCCAGTAGTTTTTCAGCCTGGCGGGTTTCATGGCGCTGGTAGTCCTGCCAGATGATTTCCAGGCTCTGTGTATCCATAACGACACATTTAACGGTCGTTGATCCAACGTCAATGCCAATAAATAACGCTGTATATTTATCCTGCCTGTTCATTGAAATGTTCCAGTTTATTGAAATCACAATGCATAAGGCTAGCAAAAAAATGATTGTTCGTCCAAAAAAAATTCAAAGTTTCAATACCACAGATAATACCCCTGTAAAAGGTGTGCTAAATATGAGGCTGCCTGGGTGAATGGCCGGTTAGGTGCCTGGTGTTAACTGGAAGGTGAAAGGGCTGGTTTTAATTGTGATTAACTGGGGATTAAAACACCTCCAGTCCAGTTTGTTATTGAATGCCCAGATTTAAATTTGCAGGGAAGTGGTGGGGTTATATTACCTGGATAGCGCAATTTAGAGGGTTACGCCCTGATTTATCCGGGTGTATTTTTTCGGGTGTTTAAGGTTAATCCAGGCCGGGCTGCGTAATGTCTGTAAAATAATTCTGTATCTAATGGCGTGCCTGCTGGTTAAAGCGGTGGTGGGGCGGGTAGCGTTGGGTCCAGTAGCTCAAAACCGCGCACCAGTCGAACATATCCGCTGATATTGTTATCCTTGCTGGCTTGTATTGTAAATCCGTTAACAAAGTCAACTGCCCAGATAAGGGCGTTACCCGAATTGTCAATAACAGGGGTTGATGACCAGTACCCCCCACCTCCAGGTACTGGTGTTATTGCTGGAAATATGCCGTCATTGAGAAGAGATAATAAGGGCGTGGGGATTGTTGCAGGAAATACGCTGTCATTGATGGCAGGCGAGGTGCAGGCATAGTCAACAAGCGATATTAGCTCATTTTTATTGGGCAGACGCCAGTCCGTGTAGCCGCTGCTGGTATCTGCAACAGCGCCAGCCAGTGCCGCTGGCCATGTCAGTGTCTGTAATGTACCGGTTGCACAGTCTGCACCGGATAAACCCAGCGGGCACACTTGCCACATAAGGCCGGTGTTGGTATCCGATACCGTAGCATCCCCATTATTGGTATAAATGTCATCGGGTTTTGTTATTACCAGGCCAATGCCCTGGTTGGTACAGTTGGCATAAGCGGTTATGCTGTAAGCCAGGCTACAGAACAGGGTAAATAAAAAAAGAGTAAATTTCATAAAAATATCCTTGAATACGCAATAATAACGCACGGTTTTAACTATTTGTTTTATGTAAAATAATGCCACTATAGTTGCGGCTATTCAAATATATCATCGGCTACCAGACGAACAAACTGGACTCCGTTTTTAGGTCCTGTTGATATATCACCATTACGGGATACAGTCCATGCGTCTGTACCGGGTGTTTGTTCTACTAATAGCACAGGCTCTACAACAGATGCAGAGGTCCAGAACCTTGCGAGACCTTCATCGAGGAGGGGTGTATTAGGGAAGTAGTCAGTATTTTTCGTGAAGCCGTGGTTAATAATAGACAGCAGCTCACCTGCTGTCGGCAGACGCCAGTTATTACGTGCACATAAACCACGCGGGGCTTCAGTTGTGGCAGGGATATCGTTGACCGCAGCGATATATTTTTCGGTATCACAGTTTCCGCTATCGGTAATATCTGTGCAGAAGGTGCTGTTACCAGGGTCGGCCAGGCCAGCAAAGCCGCCATCATTTATGCCGGTTGAATTAAACCAGGTGTATTGGTTAAAGCGATCCCGAAGATTGCCATCAATTCTTTTTACTTCCCATACAAGGCTGGTGTAATTATCTTTAACACAATCCCATTGCTGTGTGGCGTAGTCCTGTGTCTGGTCTTGCAGCGGGTCACCGCTTTGTGTCAGTTTGCTAAAGTTAAAACCATCCAGGCCATCAGCGGGGTTATTAACGGATGCATCACGGCCAAAATGTGCGTCCTGACCTGCAGGTACAACCGTAACATCCTTCTCCATGTCAACCGCTGTATCCAGACCATCCGTGGTTGCTGTGGAACCTGTGTCAGCACAGACGAGATTATTATTGTTCAGGTTAGCTACGCCCTCATTCGCACAAAGTGTCATACCTGTGTCATTTAGTCGGCCTGGAAAATCATCCTCAATAATGGTACCGATTGTGGTGGTCGTGCCCAAAGTAGCGTTAGCTGACACATTGGAGAGTACGATATTAAGTGTTTCATCTAGCTCAGCCCGCCTGTCAGCACCCACCTCAATATCAAAGTTTGCAGAGAGGCTTCCTGCTGGAATGGTTAGCGTGCCGTTAACTGTTAAGTAGTCGCTATTGTCCCTGCTCGCAGTACCGTCACTAACAGTGAAATCAGCGGTTACATTACCATTGGCCAGTTCGGAAAGAGAGACAGTGAATGTTAAATTGCGGTTTACAAAGCCATTTACAAAATCATCCCCTTCAAATACAGATACCGCATTCTGATCCAGATTTAATATGGGTATGGGTGCAGGTTGTTCACCCACCGGATCGGCTTCAATGCTAAAGGGAAAGGTCTGCCCGGGGCGCAGTGCGGCCACCGGGGATTCGCCCTGAAATGACAGGGTATCACCGGAGTAGACATCCACGCGAATCACCAGATCGCGGTTGGCAAATACGCGAAAATTAATGGTCTGAGTTTCTGGGCCAATGTTTAATACAGCGGTGCTATTAACGCCCTGTGAATCGGTGATATTAAATTCTATGCGGGTCACTTCAGGGGGCAGGTGATTTTTACCCTGACGGTTCACGATGGTTTTTGTGGCGGGCGCACCTGTATTGGTGCCCTCAACGCTGGCGCTAATAAAGGCATACTGACTCTCGTCGCTTTGACTGTCGCAGGCCACAAGCGAGGCGATGCCCAGAAAAATAACGAGTTTTAAAAGCTGACGGGTGTGTCTTATCAAATGCCCCATAGTCTTTAGTTTCCTGCAAATATCTGTCTAATTTTAATTTTATTACTGCTTATTACTATTACTGGTTATCGTATGTTTTAAAATGCAGCGCATTAAAACGCAATGCGTACACCAATATCCAATGTGCTCACATCATAATCCACAATATCAAATACTTTCTCGTACTGGATATAGCCCATTACCCCGTGGGATAGCACCAGTGATGTGGCCAGTGAGAATATAAAAAAGTCACTGTCGCGCTCATCGGTGGTAAAGCTAAAGGCATTGCTTGGGTCTATCGTAAAGGCGGCAATAATCTCCTCACCATCAGCCTGGAATTCATGGGTCCAGGAGGCCGCAAACTCCGGCAGGATAACGCCAAAAAAGGTGCTAATAGATTTGTTGATCTGAATGCCGATTTTAGAGGTTGTGCTTTCAATGGACTGCTCGGCCACACTCAGATTAAAGCCCTGTGCGCCGCTTTCTGAAAAGGCATCAATATCGGCACTGGCATAGGCCAGGGTAATACATAGGCCAGGGTAATATCCAGTATGCTGGCCAGTATGCTGGATATAGCGTTCCCTGTAAAGTAATGATCGTAGCCGGCGCTCAAACTGGCACTGTAGCCGCAGCCATCCGGGCTCCCAGAGGCACATTTTAAGGTGTCCAACCGAGATTAATTTAGTGTTATGCTGACGATAGTTAGATAATTTTCACTCATACTGGGATCTGGATTGTTGATATTAGCGGCGCGTATGCTAACACCTTTCTACTGCGAAGATGGCAGGTAGGTTTTTCTGTAAATACTGGTCCAGCTGCAGTGTATTGAGACCAGGCTTTGCATCTATGGGAGAGTGCAAAGCCTGAAGAGTAAAGCCTGAAGAGCAAAATACAGATTAACCTAAATTTGGTTGAAACGCGCAGGGAGGCCCGGTTCAATCAGCTCATTACCGCGTAATTCATACACCTTAATTTCAAACAGCCCATTGCCAGTATCACCCGAGGTTGTACTGGTATTAATGTCATCTCTGGAGATTGCATCTGTCACTGATAAAATGGAATTGCCAATACCAAGTGCATACTCTCCGGCAAACACCGAGGTGTCAATAGAGGACAGGAGGCTGTCGTTAAAATCATCATTATCTACAAATACGAAATCACCAGAGCCATTTAAGAAAACGCTGGGGTTTAATATATACAGATGTGTATTGAAGCTTGCAGAGCTCACTTCAATGCGAATGTTCTGGCGTTTATCGCTTAGCAGGTCGAAATACGCGATAGATCTGGGGCTTAAGTTTGGCTGGATAGCGCCAATAAAGCTATTGAGTAGAATACGCTCAGGCTCCGGGTTTTCGCCCTGCCCGGTTATCCAGTCAATATTGGTGCGTGTACCTATGGTCGATTGCTCATTACCCAGGGCAAAAACAATGCCGTAATCGCCGCTAAAAACGGAAGGTGTCCATGAGACACTGGCGGTTCTTGCAGCAAAATCGACACTGGTTACGGTGCAGTCCCCGACAACAACGCCACAGTTAAACTGTGCGCCTGGACCGACGCGGTCAATTGACCAGCTCAGATTAAAATCTACCGTGGTGCTGGTTTGTGTCTGGCTGGTAATTTGCAGATCCATGGCTGATTTGTATATTTTTATCCCCTCAAGATTATCTGATATGAACATATTATCACCCTCAAGCGTAACTGGACCCCCACCCCCACCGTGCTTAAACCTTGCGGTGATATACGGATTTGCGACATCACTAATATCTACAACATATAACCATTGGTTGTTTTCACGTAAATAGGCAAAATTCCCTTTAATAGTGATAGCAGAGATATTACCGGGTATCGGTGTCTCACCCACCAGTCTGGCAGCAGGCGCTATATGCAGCGCATAGGAACCACTGTTGTTCGTGATCTCAGTTGTATTTGTGTTAATTGTGCCCTGGGCGTCCGTAGTGGATAAGCCCCGACTACCAATGGCTAAATCGTAATTACCGGCGGGTAATGTGATATTGTTAATACCGTCTCTGCCCCCCACAGCGAGTTGTTCCAGCCCCGCCGATGTGTCCTGAAATAAATAAATGACGGGGATAAAATTTTCTGAACCAATTTCAAAGCCAAGCGTTATTGGGTTTGTCAGTGTAAAGGTATGGTGGCGCACTGAACCCTCGACCCCCGGCGCTTCAATGCTGTTATTGATATCACTTATTATGCTCGGTGCTGCAATGTTGGTAGGGTTGGTGATAGCGCTTATATCAAGAATATTAAACTGAGAATTACCTGAGTTGCTGTTAAAGTTATTTCCCGCAATATAGGCAAAATTTCCCGCTACAGCAGTGCTGTTAATTATAAAAGAGTTTGCACTGCTGTTGCTGGCATAGCTGCTTATTCGCAATGGGCTGTTAATATCACTAATATCAAAAAAAGACATACCGGTAGTGGTTAATATATCATTGTTTATGGTTGCTGTAGCGACATTTAAATTTGTAAACGTTGACGGACTGTCAGGGTTGGATATATCAATAACTTCACCCGAAGAGATGAATAACCTGTTGTTCTGTATTAACATATCCGCTCCGCCCCGCTGTAGAGCCAATACTGACCTGATAGAGGAACTGGTGGGCACAGTAATGTCTATAATACTCAGATTCCTCTGGTTTGCGCCATTGTCAATAACATACGCAAAATTACCCGCAGTTTCAACTGTCGAGGGTCGTTCAATGGGAACGATATTAACCCGTTGAGGGTTTGTTGTATCGCTTATATCAACAATGTGCAGGCCGCTATTGGCGGTATTGTTAAAATCTACAACGCTGATATAGGCAAAATTATTCTGTATGGAAATACTGGATGCAAAGCCACCGGATGCATCATAATTTATTGAAGGAACCAGGGTAGAGAGGTCTGAGAACTCAACAACTTTTAAACCCCTGTTGGTGGCTGGAATATAAATTGCGTCTGCCACATCAATATTGCCGGTAAAAGCAATATCTTGCACCTCCCCAATCAATACCGGTATGCTTTTATCACGGGTATCATAAACGCTGAGAGAACTTCCAGAAATATATAAATTGTTATTAACAACATATAGCCCCTGGATGTCGCTTATGCGGCTTGTTATGGTTGATAAAACGGTCATATTATTTATATCAGACACATCCACGATATCCACTGCAGCTAATGAATTCCCAGGCAAAGTGTTCTCTACATAAAGTGTCGTGTTATCGGCATAAATGACACTTGATTGTGAAACCTCAACTTGCAAAAGTGCTATTTCGGCAGGGTTCGCTGGATCGCTAACATCTACAATCTGAACACCCCGGCTCCTCACATACAGGGTCTGGCCGCTCACAGAGATATCTGTGATACGGCCTGAGGCCTGAAAAATGCCGACCTGGCTTAAATTAGCGGGATTACTAATATCAATAATAAAAACATTGGTTGAATTGGGTACTCCACGAACATAGGCCAGATTCCCGGAAATTGTCAGATCACCCGCAGTCTCGGAAAATGCCAGACTGGATACAGCAACAGGCAAAAGCGGGTTAGAGACATCAATGACGCTTAATTCATCACCATTGATGGTATAAGCATAGTTTCTTCCGCTTTCATCAACAGGGTCTGCCTGGATGAGGACATCCGTGATACGGCGTCTTCCTGTGGGGTCAAATGGTTCAATGGCAGCGACCGCTCTAATGTTATTCCTGTCGCTTATATCGGCAATAATCAAACCTGAGTCGCGACTCGCAAGATAGGCAAAATTACCATCAATCGCCACATCTTCTGTGTAGGCTCCAAATACAGTGGGGTCAAACAACCTGTCTACAGACTGAAAGCCGGTAGATAAGGGTTGTGGTACAGGTTCTGGTGGTACGGGAGGGGTACCCCCCACCGGATCGGCCTCAATACTAAAAGGGAAGGTCTGCCCAGGGCGCAGTGCGGCCACCGGGGATTGGCCCTGGAATGACAGGGTGTCGCCGGAGTAGACATCCACGCGAATAACCAGATCGCGGTTGGCGAAAACGCGGAAATTAATGGTTTGTGTTTCTGGGCCAATGTTTAATACAGCGGTGTTATTAACACCTTCCGAATCGGTGATATCAAATTCAATGCGGGTGACCTCGGGCGGCAGGTGGTTTTTACCCTGACGATTCACTATGGTTTTTGTGACGGGCGCATCTGTCTCGGTGCCTTCAACGCTGGCAGTAATAAAAGCATACTGGCTATCGCTTTGATTGTCGCAGGCCATAAGTGAGGCCATAAGTGAGCCGATACTCAAAAAAATAATCAGCTTTAAAAGGTGACCGGTGTGCTTTATCAAATGTCCCATAATCTTTAATTACCTACAAATATTTGTCTAATATTAATTTTATCTGATTTTATTTTATCTAATTTTATTTTATCTAATTTTATTTTATTACGGCTCACTATTGGCTGTCGTGGCCTGTAAGTCGCGGCGCATTAAAACTCAATGCGCGCACCAATATTAAATGTGCCCACATCATAATCTACAATATCAAATACTTTTTCGTACTGGACGTAACCCATAACTCCGTGTGCTAGCACCAGTGATGTGGCCAGTGAGAATATAAAAAAATCACTGTCGCGCTCATCGGTGGTAAAGCTAAAGGCATTGCTGGGGTCTATCGTAAAGGCGGCAATTATTTCTTCACCATCACTCTGGAATTCATGGGTCCAGGAGGCCGCAAACTCCGGCAGGATAACGCCAAAAGAGGTGCTAATGGATTTGTTAATTTGAATGCCAATTTTAGAGGTTGTGCTTTCAATGGATTGCTCAGCCACGCTCAGGTTAAAGCCCTGTGCGCCGCTTTCTGAGAACTCATCAATGTCGGCACTGGCATAGGCCAGGGTGATATCCATCACGCTGGATATGCCTGATCCGGCAAAGTAATGGTCGTAGCCTGCGCTTAAACTGGCGCTGTAGCCGCTGCCATCGGGGCTGCTGTTGGCAATTTGTGTAAATTGTGTGTTATTTAAGGTGAAATCCATGGTGCGGGTAATATCATAGGAGCCCTGACCGGCGGTGAACGCGCCCTGCAGGTAAATATTTTCACTTGGGTAGTAGCTGCCATAGAAAGACAGGCTGTTGTTGCTCACATCCACGGTGCCCGCATTGGCATCCAGGTCGATGTCGCCGCTTAAGGTCTTAATGGCCATGCCAGCAAACATATTGTGGGCAAAGCGATAGTCCAGGCCGAACAACAAGCTGTTAGTTGAGCTTTCATAGCCGGCTAAGGTGGCGGTTTCATTTTGCTCGGCATCCGATGTGCTGGCACTGATATAGCTGCTCAGGCGGTTATCGTTGAGGCCGCCGGCCTGATTTTCATCGGTTTGATCCGCGCTGGCTCCGCCGCCGCTGAGCTGGGCACCACTGAGTTGGGAAGGGCCGTACATAGCCGCCAGTCCCTCATAAGAGGTTTCGTTATTCAGAAACGCGCTGCTCGGTCTGGAGGTACGAGCGGCACTTCTACGCAATGCGGCCAGACGCTTTGCAATATCCCCGATGGTCAGGGATGAAATAAAGCTATTGGCGGTGAAACTGGTGAGCGAGGTAATAGAGCGTGCGGATAAGGCGGTATAA
>UOFJ01000453.1_pt1 | contig 9847 bp, 8 predicted proteins | sample 1988251 | NCBI WGS metagenome assembly UOFJ01 (sample SAMEA4712194, study PRJEB27164) | hydrothermal vent metagenome | biome: marine basaltic hydrothermal vent biome; feature: marine hydrothermal vent; material: mineral | place: Pacific Ocean | collected 2011-06-14/2011-07-23 | depth 1689 m
AAAACTAACTGAACAGGGAATGCAGCTGGAATCCCCAATAGCTTATTATACTATGGGGGTTAATCTGGAACAGGGGATTGGTGTTAAACAGGATAGCGCTGCATCGCGAGTATACTTTCGTAAATCTGCCGATATGGGATGTCCAGCAGGCCAGTATGTAGTGGGTGAAATGCTACTAATGGGGGATTATACAAACTACCCAGAAGAAGGGAAGAAAATCGAAGCCATCGGTATCCAGATGCTGGAATGCGCTCTGGAACAGGGCCATGCAAAAGCTGGGGTTGAATTAGGCTATTATTTTACTAATGAAGATGAACATAAAGAACGGGGGCTGGTGTATTTTCAGAAAGCCGCTGCTTTAGGCAGTCGCAGTGCATTATATTCATTAATGGCAGCTTTTGAGGAAGGAAAAAGAGGGGTCTCCGAAGACCCGGAACGCGCAGCCTGCTATAACAAATTACGGGATGAACTTGATAAAGACAAAAAGAAAAAATTCCCGGATATCGACCAACGTTGCCCTCTACCAAAATGGATTTATACAGGTAAAAAACCTTAAATATTATTATTAAAATATAGCATATGTGAACCAGAAAACAGGGATGATTAAAATCAAAATGATTCGATCAGGGGAATGATGTATTTAGACATTCACGATAATAAATAATTTTATTAATATGCGTCGATGTACTTATATTTGATATTGTTACGATGGGTGTCACGTTAAGGTTTCTATGATTAAATAAATGTGACTTATTGAGACGGCCAATATATTTTCTGGATTTTTATACAGCCGCGTTAGATACCAGTCAAAAGAATATCAACTGCACTAAGAATTTCATATCTGTATTTTTCAAGAGATCCAAAATTTTTCTTAAGCAAAGAAACTGGAATCGATGTCATTTGATGGGTAAGTAATATATATTTCTTACCTTCTATATCGAATACAGGGCAAAGATTTTTTGCATTTGTTGTATTCGTTGCCTTATCTAAGGACAATGGAATAACGACTCTTGAATTTAAACCGTCAAGTAAATCACTTTGCACATCTACAAAAAATGGATATATTTTTTTTGAACTTTTATTTTCATTTTTATATAAACAGTACTGGTTCATTATAGCTCTCTAAACGAGTCTGAGAATAAACCATTTTTTTCGGCTAAATCATTAAGCGCGTCAATTGCTTTTTTATTCTCTTTCAACCATAAATCACGTGCTGTAGTTTTTACCTGCAAGGCTAAAGCCTGCTCCAAAGTAGCCGATAAATTAATTTTCATCCCACGCGCCTTTTTAAGTAAGTCACTGTTTATGCTAAGGTTTGTTGGTTTCTTTGGTGCGTTCACATCATATATTTGTTGCATACTCTTGCTCTCTCTAAATGCGCATTTTATATGCGCATACAAATCATAGCATTCTAATGTGCATCCAACAAGTAGTTCCCGTGGCTTAACGAGACACCCAGTGCGCCGAGCCTTTACGGCGACTTTTCAATTGAGGATGTCCCTGTCTTTCGTTTCAGCAGTTAATCAACAGGTGCAAATCCCATACACAGTAAGCGCTAGCGTCCTGTTGTGGGTTGTATCGTAAGAGATCAGGTGATAAGTCGTTAGTCTGTAGTCTGTAGTCATGTATTTTTCAGGTGTTATCCAGCCATGGAGAAATAAATGAATTATAGCGGTGTCTATAAGCCGAAAAACACTCAGAATGCGCAGCGCAGAGTTGGCCAGTGTAGAAGTACGGAGTTTTGGCCAGAGACTAACAACTAAGGACTTTTTAAATCAGGCAAGTAGGAACACATCGCCATTGCTATCCACTTCGATCTTTGCAGGTGTGAGTCCCACGCCATTACAGGGGCCTCCCATGCAGTCTCCGGTTTCAATATTGAACAGGGCACCATGCACTGAGCACTGGATGAGGTTTTTATCGTTATCGAGAAAGTCATCTTCCTGCCATTCGAGGTTGATACCGGCATGCGGGCAGCTGTTTTCATAGGCATAGAGCTGTTGTTCTTTTTTTACAATAAACACCAGGCGCTCTTTGCGCCCCTGTTTGAAGTTCAGGCCTTTTGCGCCGGGGTCTGTAATGTCGCTGCTGTGGCAAAGGTGTTTTTTCATAAGGACTCCTGTATAAGGGCTCCATTATAAGTCATAATCTGTTTTTCAGGAACTTCCGGCGTGAATAGTGGCTCGAAGCGGTCTCGCCAGGCAGGAGTACCCTGTGGTGGATGTGGTAATGAGCAAAATAGTTCCCTTTTATGAGTGATTTTCAGTGGACAATAGTCTAATTATATTAAGTGTTGTTATTGTTTCTGTCAGTATTCTGGCCGGTGCCTTAATGATCTGGCGGTTGAGTGTGGGCTTGAACAGTCTTAATGCCAGTGTGCAGCAGGCGGTGCTGGATAAACCAGACCCGGCTCAGCAGTTGCAGCTAAAGCAGATATCTGAAATGCAACACACGGTGCTTGCGCGTCTTTATGAGCAGCAAAGCTATCAGGAAAAACGCATGGGTGAGCTTAGCAGCCACCTCTCGGATAAACTCAGTAAAAACCGTGAAACATTTGATGCCCGCCAGCTTGAATCTCTTAAGGCGCAGCAGGAGAACCTGACTCAGGGAATGGGCGAGGTGCGCAAGCAGCTGAGCGAGGCCTTGCAACAAAATGCCCGGCAGCTGGGCGAGAAAGTAGATGCCTTAACTCGCTCTACGGATGAGCGCTTAAAAGAAATATCTACACAGGTTGATAAACGGCTGAATGAAGGCTTTGAGAAAACCACCGCCACATTTGCAGATGTGGTAAAACGCCTGGCCTTAATTGATGAGGCGCAGAAGAAAATTACGGCGCTATCGGCGAATGTGGTTAGCCTGCAGGAGGTGCTTGCTGATAAGCGCTCCAGGGGGGCGTTCGGCGAGGTTCAGCTGGAGGCACTGGTGAGAAATATGATGCCAGAAAACAGTTTCTCTTTTCAACATGTATTGTCAAATAACACGCGGGTTGATTGTCTGCTTCTTTTACCGGAAGCAGGTGGCAATATTGCGATAGATTCAAAGTTTCCGTTGGAATCTTATCGTAAAATGACAGATATTGAATGCTGTGAGTCGCAAAAGCGCCAGGCAGAGAAGCAGTTTAAAATAGATATTAAAAAGCATATTTATGATATTGCCAATAAGTACATTATTCCCGGTACGACCTCAGAGGGTGCGGTTATGTTTATTCCGGCGGAGGCGATTTTTGCTGAGATTCATGCCCATTATTACGATCTGGTGGAGGAGGCGCAGCGTGTCAGGGTCTGGCTGGTGTCTCCGACAACTTTAATGGCGGTGTTAACCACGGCGCGTTCTGTGCTTAAAGACTCGGCCACACGCAAGCAGGTGCATTTAATTCAGGAGCATTTGCTGGCACTGTCCAGGGACTTTACGCGCTTTCAGGCGCGAATGGATAATTTATCAAAGCATATAGATCAGGCAAGTAAAGATGTGAGTGAGGTGAACATATCGGCAAGAAAAATTAGTTCACGTTTTGAAAAAATAGAAAAAGTTGAGCTGAGCAATGCACAGCAGGAGGCGATGATTTCACATGCGCCAAATGATAGTCCAGAATGATAGTCCAGAATGATAGTCCAGAATGATAGTTGAGAATGATGTTTAAACTCAGGCAGGAAGTAGATATAGTCTAATGAAATTTTCTTCAAAAGCAAAAAAAGAAACACTGGCTGTGTTTGCAGTTTCCATTATCGGTATAGTTATTGCAGTTGCGTTATTTATATTTAAGCCGGTGGCGGAAAAGCAACCGGTGGCAGATGTTATTGCGCTGGCGGAATTTGTACGCGTTAAAAAACAGTCACGTCCTTTGACGGTACTGTCGCAGGGCAGTGTGAATGCAAAAACGCATATCAGTCTGGTGGCTGAAGTGAATGGTCGCGTTACACATATGGCACAGCTTAAATCAAATGGCGGATTCTTTAAAAAAGGCGATTTATTGCTTAATATTGATGATACTGATTATCTTCTGACCAGTGTCAGGGCGCGTGCGCAGGTGGCGGCGGCAAAGCAGCAGCTGCTAAAGGTTGAAATTGAGGCGGGGCAGGCAAAGTATGATTTAGAGCAAATGGGTCGAAACCCGTCTAAATCAACGGCCTATGCCTTGCGCAAGCCGCACCTTGCTGAGGCGCAGGCCAATTTGCAGGCGGCGCAGGCCGACCTGAAAATAGCGCAGTTAAAAATGCAACGTACCCGTGTGAAGGCACCTTTTGATGGTCGAGTTGTGAAAAAATTTGTAGATATTGGCCAGTATGTCGGTATAGGTACTGTACTGGCTGATATATATTCAACGGATGCTGCACAGGTGCGCCTGCCGCTTAGCCTGTACCAGATTGAGTTGCTGGGTATTGCTTTGTATGACCGCCCAGCACAATTGCAAGCAGTGGATGTTACGTTAATTTCAGAGTACTTTTCGAGTCGCCATGTATGGCGAGCAAAATTAAGCCATATAGAGGGTGTGCTAGATGAGCGCAATCGATTAGTCTTTGTGGTGGTAGAAATTAAAAACCCGTATGAACGTGACCCAGCATACCCGGACAGGTCTTCTCTGACACCGGGCATGTTTATTAAAGCTGAGCTCAAAGGGGAGGTGAAAGATGGCGTTGTTAAGCTGCCCAGAACGTCCCTGCGCTTTGCAAATGAGGTATGGGTGATTGATGAAAATGAGCGCCTGCTTAAAAAACACATCGTGCTTTATACAAAAGATGAGCATTTTATTTATATAAAATCAGGCTTGCATCAGGGGGAACGAGTAATTGTTAATGCGATTGATTATCCGATTGAGGGAATGAAACTGAGCCCAATGGATACTGAGCGTACTACTGTATCCCCAGCAACTTCTACATTGTCGGGGCAGTCAGACACGACTCAGAAAACAGGCCATGAATAAACTTATCGCATGGTTTGCGCAAAATCAGGTTGCGGCTAATTTGATGATGGTGCTCATTGTGGTGGCGGGTCTATTGTCATTACAGGGAACGCGTAAAGAGCTCATTCCTAATATTTCACTGGGTAAAGTGTCTATTAATATCATGTATCCAGGGGCCTCCCCAAAAGAGGTAGAGCAGTCTGTCTGTGTGCGCGTAGAGGAAAATATTTTTGATATCGAGGGTATTCGCCAGATAACCAGTAATGTGAGTGAGGGCAGCTGTACAGTGGTGGCGGATATCCAGGTGCATTATGATACGCGCGATGTGATGGCTGAAATTAAGTCCCGAATTGATTCGATTGTGACATTTCCAGTAGATGCTGAACGCCCGGTTATTCGTGAAATAAGTATTAAAACCACGGTGGCTAATGTGGTGGTGTCGGGGGATACCGATGAGCATACGCTAAAGGGGATTGCCGAGGCGGTGCGTGATGAGCTGACAGAGCTTAAATCGATTACTCAGGTGGCGCTGACTAACTCGCGCGATTATGAACTGTCTATAGAGTTGTCTGAAACAAGCTTGCATGAATATGATTTAAGTTTTGATGAGGTATCACAGGCGGTGAAAACGCAGTCTTTAAATCTACCAGGAGGTAATTTAAAGACGGCAGGTGGAGACAGGTTACTAAGAACAGAGGCGCAGGCGTATAGCGCAGAGGATTTTGAAAAAATAAACCTGCGCTCAAATCGTGATGGTAGTTATGTGAAGCTGTCTGATGTAGCAAATGTAGTGGATGGTTTTGAAGATATTCAGTTTGAGGGGAGATTTAACGGCAAGCCGGGTTTGTTGATAACGGTGTATCGGGTAGGTGAGCAAAACATTCTTGAAATATCAGACAGTGTTAAGGCGTATGTAAAAAGCAAATCAGCGGAGTTGCCCCAGGGTATTAGTATCGATATATGGCAGGATAAGTCCGATTATTTCAAAAGTCGGATGTATCTGTTAATTAGAAATGCGCTAACGGGCTTATTTCTGGTGTTTCTAATTTTGGTATTGTTTCTCCGGTTGCGCCTTGCCTTTTGGGTGAGTATGGGGATTCCTGTTTCTTTTATGGGAGCTTTCTGGTTACTGCCCAATTTTGATGGTTCTATTAATATGATTTCAATGTTTGGTTTTATTCTTGTGCTGGGGATAGTGGTTGATGATGCGATTGTTGTGGGTGAGAATGTTCACAAATACCACCTCAAAGGAAAGCTGGGTTTAGAGGGTGCGATCGCCGGTGCGCAGGATGTTTCAAAGCCGGTTATTTTTGCGGTGTTAACCAGTGTGGTTGCATTTATGCCGATTTTATTTTTACCTGGCCCGGAGGGGCGCTTATGGATGGTTATTCCGCTGGTTGTTATTTTGACGCTTTTGTTCTCACTGGTTGAGTGCCTTTTTATATTGCCTGCACACCTGGCAACGATTAAAGTTCATACACAAGGCAAGGGGCGTTTATCGGCGTTTCAAAAACGCTTTTCTGATAATCTGGAAAATTTTATTGAGCGGGTGTATCGCCCGTTTCTGTCGGGTGTGTTGCACTGGCGTTATGCAACGCTGTCTGTATTTATCGCGGTGTTTACGGTGTTTGTATCGGTGCTATCTGCAGGCTGGCTACATACCGCATTTTTTCCTAAAGTTGAAGGCGATATAGCGATTGCCAGTTTCAGCTATGCGCAGGGAACACCGGTTGAAAAAACGCAACAGGCAATAGAGAAAATTGAGCAGGCAGCGCACCAGTTGCGCCAGCAAATAGTGCTGAGCACGGGTACAAACTATATTGAAAATGTTGTCTCAAGTGTGGGTATGCAACCCATGAGCAGCGGGGGTAAAACAGGGGGGCATGCGGGCGAGGTGTCATTGTCGTTGCTGGCCTCTGAGGAGCGAAAGATTGAAAGTGCTGAAATTATCCGCCGCTGGAGAGAGCAGGTGGGTGAGATTGCTGGGGCTACCCAGTTGTCATTTCAGGCCAGTTTACGCAACCAGGGGCCGGATATTAGTATTGAACTAACGGGCTCAGATACCGAGCGTTTAATTGCTGGCGCGAAAGCATTAAAAAAGCACTTGCAAAGCTATGCCGGGGTGTATGATATTCAGGATAGCTATGAGGCGGGTAAGAAAGAAATTCGTTTGCATCTCAGGCCACAGGCCGAGCATCTGGGTATTAATGTGGACACCCTGGCGCGCCAGGTACGTCAGGCTTTTTATGGTGAGCAGGTGCAGCGTATTCAACGTGGACACAATGAGGTGCGTGTCTTTGTGCGCTATCCTCGTGCGCAGAGACGCTCGCTATATTTCCTGGAAACAATGTACATTCATTTGCCGGACGGTGTGGATATTCCGCTCTCAGAGGTGGCCGACATTGAATATGCATCAAGCCCCTCCCAGATATTACGTATTGATAGAAAACGGGTGATTAAAGTCAGTGCGCGTGTTGATGAGTCAAAATCGGTTGTCTCTCAGGTGCAACAAAGCCTGGAAAAAGATTTTCTGCAAACCATTGAGCGCCAGTTTGCGGGTGTAAAGTGGGACAAGTCTGGCCGCCAGAGAAGTCAGGCAGAGTTAGTGGATACGATGATCCAGGGCTTTATTCTTGCGCTGTTAGGTATTTATATTTTGATGGCCATTCCCTTTAAATCATACACACAGCCGTTGATGGTTATGAGTGCCATACCCTTTGGGTTAATTGGTGCAATACTGGGGCATATGCTGCTAGGCCTGGATGTGAGTCTGTTGTCGCTGAGCGGCATGATTGCGGTGGCGGGTGTGGTGGTGAATGATAATCTGGTACTGGTTGATTATATTAATCGAAGGCGTGAAGAGGGTGTTGAGCTCAGTAAAGCGATACGCGATGCTGGGGCTGCTCGCTTCAGGCCCATTGTGCTCACCTCATTAACGACATTCGCCGGCTTAACCCCACTGATGCTGGAGCGCAGTGTGCAGGCGCAGTTTCTTATTCCTATGGCCGTGTCGCTGGCGTTTGGGGTGATGTTTGCCACCATTGTTAGCTTATTGCTGGTGCCTGCCAGTTATTATATCCTGGAGGATGTTAAAGCGTATTTTAGCCCTGAAAAATCGACCTGAAATAGTCTTTTGTGAGCATCTGCAAAATGCAAATGTATCGCCTATACTTAACTGGGCCATTAAGCAATTTACTTTTGGGGTACAGGTATGGAACAGCAGAAACTTGAAGAACGACGAGGCGCGAAGCGCCGGCAGCTAAAAGAGGCGCTGGATTTAAAAATTGTATTTTCATCTGAAAATCCAGGTTTACTGGGCAGAACACTAAATGGCTCTACGGTGGATATATCTGCATCTGGGTTGCGTATCGAGATGAAGCAGAAGATCAAAATCGACAGTGTATTAGATGTCTGGGTTACACTTAAAGACAATCATAAAAAATATTTCCTGACTGGAAATGTTCGCTGGTGCAGTGAAGTGAGCGCAGGTGGTATTTATCAGATTGGCGTCGTTCTTCGCGAGCGCACCGATACAGTGACTGATTTTGATAGTTGGCGGGCGGTGTTTAAGGAGTAGTGGTTGAGAGTGCCCTGTAAATTTTGTCGAACACTCTCAAGCCCGCAATTTATGCTTGTGGTGTTGCTGATATTTATTATTTACTTCACTTTTTCAGGTTGAAACAGGCTATTAGTATCCGTTAGCGCCACATCAGCTCGCAATATTCAAAATACCCACCTTCATCTTCCTTGCGCCTGGTCTGCTGTGTGCGACACTCACATACCAGCGATTCAACTCGCCTGCGGTAGCGGCGCATCATTGCTGATCGTCGAGGGGTATAGGCATGGCGTCTTTCTGGTCCGGTGTAGTAGGTGTCCAGAAATGAACCTGTATTGATATTAGTCATGATTCCTGCTCTCCAGATGGATTAGTATCAGAAAATGAATCACTTTTTTATGAGGGTTATCTATACTTATAGCAGACAGCTGTTCAGGTTCAACCAGGTGGTGATGAAAGGTGGTTTCGGATAATGTTAAGCGGGAGTTAAAATGTCAGAAGAGTACCCAATAATAGCGGTTACCGGTGCGAGTGGGGCCGGTACTACGGCTGTTCAGCAAGCGTTTAAAGAAATATTTTTTAGACAGAATATTAATGCCGCCTTTGCACAGGGCGATGGTTTTCTGCGTTACAGTGATATCGATACAGAGAAATATATTTCCCAGGCGTTGGCAGATGGCCGCCATATCAGCTGCTATGGGCCTGATTTGAATGATTTTTCGAGCCTTGAATCGTGTTTTCAGCGCTACTCTTCAACGGGCAATGCGCGCCTTCGCAGTAAAGTAAGTCAGGATAATACACACCTTTATAAGCAGCAGCATGAGGGGTTTACAGACTGGCAGGATACACCTCCTGGTACAGATTGCCTGTTTTATGAGGGCATGCACGGTGGGGTTGTTGCTGACACCTGGGCGCGGCGCAAATCAGGGGATGCGCAATCAGGCGTCCTAAATGAGCGTAGAGCGGCGCAACCTCAGGGTGTTAATGCAGCGCAGTACGTGGATTTATTAATTGGGGTGGTACCCGCTATAAACCTTGAATGGATACAACGCATTAATCATGACCAGTGCAATCAGAAGCTTTCAGCGGATGAAGTAACGGTTAATATTCTTGAACAGTTACAGGACTATATTTACTTTATTGTGCCGCAGTTTTCTATTACAGACATTAATTTTCAGCGTATGCCGGTCGTTGATACCTCCAATCCATTTAATTTGCAGCGTGTGCCAACAGATAAGGAAAGCGTGGTAGTGATCAGCTTTCGAGAGCCGCACAGGCATGACCTGACAAGCTACCTGAAACGCATTGATGATTCATTTATTTCACGGCAAAATACGCTGGTCATACCCGGGGGACAGATGCAGCATGCGCTGGATATTATATGCGCGCCA
>UOFJ01000076.1_pt1 | contig 9791 bp, 6 predicted proteins | sample 1988251 | NCBI WGS metagenome assembly UOFJ01 (sample SAMEA4712194, study PRJEB27164) | hydrothermal vent metagenome | biome: marine basaltic hydrothermal vent biome; feature: marine hydrothermal vent; material: mineral | place: Pacific Ocean | collected 2011-06-14/2011-07-23 | depth 1689 m
CTGAGTTTTTAATATATCCTCTCTATACATATTTTGCAAAAGCTCTCTGGTTGACTGCTCTATTTCAGTTTTCCTCGCCATTATGTTTTTATCTGTTATTTTATTACGAATTGATTTTCTTATATCGCCTGGTATTATTTTTTTAAAAATCTCTTTAACACCTGATGGTTTATGCAAAAAACTATGCAATATTTTCGATCTTGGAACCCCTGTCACATTGTACTTGCGTGACATTTCAGGTAAAAATGTTTCATCTATTTCTAAAAATTTAAACATTTTTTTAAGCACATCTATTGGGCTACTTTTAAATTCATCATAAGTATATACCGCAATGTTTTCTGCTGGAAACTGCTCATAATAACGCTTGAGCGAGTCGTAGTAAAACCCCATTTCGGCATAATGCCATAGATGCTGCCAGTTATTTTTTTTACGTATTTCTTCCTGCTTTAATGCTTCACCTAGAGTCATTAGCATCTCACGTCCATCTCGCTTTAAATGCCCATAACTTGAAAACGCACGATCCACAGGATTTCTAATAATTACAATTATTTTCACATCCGGGACATAATGTCTAATTCGATAAGCTGCCTGCTCATCATACAGATACACGACTGATGCTTCGCCAATAACTTTTTCTTCTTTCACATCGTCAAATAAGGACTGATACTTATCAAAATCTGTCACTACCGTATTGTTGAGACGTTCATCACCCGGCCCTTTAAAATCAACAATTTCGTTTTCAAAGGCAAAAAATGCTGGCTCTTTGATAGCTGGCCCATATACATCGGGGTGCTGAGTCAAATAATTAAAAATAGAACTTGTTGCTGCTTTCGCTGCACCTATAATTAAAAAATTAGGTAACGTCATTAATTTTCCAAAACATATATTTATCACTCTGCCTTATTAAAATTTAATAAATTTTAATAAGGCAACTTAAAGTTAAAACCGTCAGCCGCATGAATACAGATGCGAGCCTACGGCGCTGTATTTTCGGCGCATTTTAGCAACACATATCCTTTTCATATCTCCCTGCAGTATATTCACCTCAGGACGCCTTTGATGTTTTCGCTGCCACAAAACAAACTATCACAACGACTAAAGATGTAACAACTCCCTAACTTTGGAAAAGCCAGCATGTGTCCATATGCCAACAAGTTTTCTGGTTAATAAAAGCGATGCTAAATTGTAAATTATCAGACTAGCGCCATATATTAACGCGACACCTGTTATGCCATAACTTTCCACGACAAGCACACTGCCGACAACGCAAAAAATTGCACGGAGAAGTGTTAGCCACATCAGGTAAACCTGATGCCCCGTCATAGTTAACGAAATGGAACACGCTCCTGTTAAAAGATTAAAAATTTCTGCAATACTTAAAATACTAAGGATCAATGCCGCTTTGCTATAAAACTCACCAAATACAATTGATAATATCCATTCGCCTGCAACAATATAAGCAATTAAGACGATTAACCCAGGCGCACCACATATAGTTGCAGCTGATCGGAGCAAAGCTTCTACGCTCTTAATTTTACCCTGAGCATATTTTTCTGCAATTAAAGGTGGCACTACAGCATTGATTATAGACGCAGAAATACCCACTAACAGCACCAGCTTCATTGCTGCACCATATAATGCGACATCTTCATTAGGCCTGAATATTCCAAGTACCCATATATTTGCCTGATTAACCACAAAGGCTAAAATTGCATGTACAAACATCGGTGGAACACTGGAAAACACTTCGTTATACACGTTTTCAGTGCTGGATTCATATCCACGTATTTTATAGCGTAGTAAAAAAAAACCTGCTACAGCACTTATCAAACCCGCAAGCACTGTATATTCTATTATTTCTCCAAGGTTAGAACCGCCACCTCTGAGCCACAAAAAGGTAAATATTAAGGAAAGAAATGCACTTCTTGCCAGACCAGAAAATGTAACAGTTAATTTAATATCATGAAATCCTCGAAATATATTAGCAATCAACGTTTCTATAACAAGTACAACAACCCAGAGGCTAACCCAGCTAAGACTCGCAATGAGCACGCTGGCTTCCAGTACATTTCTAACAACCCATTCGCCATACACAAAATATAAGCCTGTAGCAATAACTACTGATGATATCCCCGCACATTTTAAAACAGCATTAATTATTTTTTTTGAGCGGGCTTTATTTTTTAATGCCATTGCTGATGCCACTAATTTAACAACAGCAAGATCAAGCCCCATTAGACCAAATATAGCGCCTAATGATACGAAGGAGTACGCAAGAAAATAAGCACCAAACTCATCTGTTGTTAACAGACGCGCCATCAATGCGCTTACAACAAACCCAAAAAATGCCGCGCCTCCCTTTCCGAGAATTGCCCACATACTACCTTTACGGATACGCTTCACATTTGATGATGATTCTGATGGGATGTTTTTTTCCTGATCCATATTTAATCCATTCCTCTATTTTACAGAATATTCTGCACCTATAAAACAACGTGTTTAAAGCTATTTTTAATTCGCGCCACTATTTTTTCAGCGGCACTCCCTTGCCCATAAGGATTATGGGCTTCAGACATTTTAATATAGGCGTTATCATCAAGTAAAATTCTTTCTATTTCACTGATAATTCTGGATTGTCTTGTACCAACAAGCAATGCTGTACCAGCATCTACAGCTTCAGGACGTTCAGTCACATCACGCATTACCAGGACAGGCTTACCTAACGATGGCCCCTCTTCCTGTATTCCACCAGAATCCGTTAGAATCAGGTCACATTGGTTCATCAGCCATACAAAAGGCGCATAATCCTGCGGTTCAATAAGAAATACATTTTCTGTTTTACCCAGTATTTCATTCACCGGTTTTTGTACATTGGGGTTAAGGTGTACAGGGTAAATCAGGTCCCAGTCAGAATGATTATCTGCAAGTGTTTTAATCCCATTACACAAATCTACAAAACCCTGTCCAAAATTCTCCCTTCTATGCCCTGTAATAAGAATAAATTTACGTTCGCTATCCACTATATGATCATGAATTTTCTTACCAAAATGATCGCTCCACTGTGACTCTGGATAAGAAGCCACTTTATCTCTGGTTGCTAATAGTGCATCTATAACCGTATTTCCCGTGACAACAATATTTTCATCCTTTATATTTTCTTTTAACAGATTCTGTCTTGAGCTTTCAGTGGGGGCGAAATGATAATGCGCCAGACGCCCAACTAATGATCTGTTTGCCTCTTCTGGAAAAGGTGCACTCATATCCCCCGTTCTTAAGCCTGCTTCTACATGGCCAATTTTGATCTGTTCATAAAAAGCGGCCAGCGCAGCACTAAAACAGCTTGTTGTATCCCCGTGTACTAAAACGAGATCGGGTTTACACTCCCTTAGAACATCTCTCATGCCTGTTAATGCATTTGCGGTTACATCATATAAATCCTGCCCCGGTTGCATAATATTTAAATCATAATCAGGGGTTATTTCAAACAGCTCAAGCACCTGATCCAGCATTTGCCGGTGTTGCGCCGTAACACACACTAACGACTCAATATTTTCCGCCTGCTGCAAGCCAATCACAACAGGGGCCATTTTAATAGCTTCAGGTCTTGTACCAAATACACTTAAAACACGTAATGTCACTGGAGAATCCCACGAGTATCAATAAAAACTTTTTCATTTAACTCCAGTTTTTTTATACCTCTATATTCTTTATGGTCAACCAGCAACAAGATAATATCAGCCTGCTTAATAACTTCATCACATGACATCAGCTCAAATTCATTATGGGATTCAAGATTGGGTTCAGATATCAGTATTTTACCGACATTTTCTTTAATCAGCTTTCGCACAATATCCACTGACGGTGATTCTCTCAGATCATCAATATCGGCTTTGAAAGCTAGCCCAAGGCAACCTATTACCGGGTGCTTAAATTTTTCTGCCCGGCTCTTAACTTTTCCAATAACCCAGTCCGGTTTGGCATCATTCACCAATCGAGCGGTTTTTATTAATTTTGCATGCTCAGGCGATCTTGCAACAATAAACCATGGGTCAACAGCAATGCAATGTCCACCGACCCCGGGGCCAGGTTTAAGGATATTCACCCGGGGGTGGCGATTCGCAAGAGAAATTAATTCCCAGACGTTAATCCCTTCGTCGTCACAAATCAGTGAGAGCTCATTGGCGAAAGCAATACTCACATCGCGTGATGAATTTTCAGTTAGTTTTGCCATTTCAGCTGTTCGTGAATCCGTTGATAATACCTCGCCACGCACAAATGTATTGTAAAATTCAACGGCTTTTTCAGTAGCAAGTGGATTTACACCGCCAACAATGCGATCATTTTCGACCAGCTCTATTAATATTCTACCCGGAAGCACGCGTTCTGGACAATGCGCAACAAAAACCGCTTTCTCTGTATCATGTCCGTTTTCTTTTAAAATTCTCGCAACAACTTCATCTGTTGTACCTACTGGGCTGGTAGATTCCAGTATAACCAGATTACCGGGTTTCACAAAGGGTGATATCATTTGCGTGGCGGATTCCACATAGCTCAGATCCGGTTCATAGCCGTCCTTAAAGGGCGTGGGCACCGCAATAATAAAAACATCGGCCTCAACAGGTTCCAGTCCGGCTTTCAGATTACCTGCGTTTACCGCCGATTTCACCATAATGTCCAGATCCGGCTCAACAATGTGAATTTCCCCTTCATTGATCGTATCGACCACTTTTCTGGATACATCTACGCCATGTACTGCATAGCCTTTTGTACCCAGCAATGAAGCCGTAGGCAAGCCTATGTAACCAAGTCCTATAACACAGATGCTTAGATTGTTAATTGACACACTCACTTCCTTCTATTTATATATTTATTCAGGTATAACTGCAACCCTGGCCCCTACATTCAATCTGCATTTTTACTAGTTGAATCCAGATTTTTTAAACCCTGTAATTTTCACTGTTCGCTATAAACCACTGGTAGGTATCAATAACACCCTGCTTAAGTGACACTTTCGCTTTCCAGCCGAGACTGTGAATTTTTGACACATCCAGCAGCTTCCTGGGTGTCCCATCAGGCTTTGAAGCATCAAATGTTAACTTGCCGGCAAAGCCTGTCGTTTCTTTAACCGTTTCTGCAAGTTCTCTGATACTCACATCCTCACCCGTACCTATATTCACAAACGCTGCATCGTTATAATGGTTCATCAGATACACCGAGGCATCCGCCATATCATCCACATGCAAAAATTCTCGTCTGGGCGTACCACTCCCCCACACCTGAACATCGGGTAGGTTATTTATTTTTGCATCATGAAATTTCCTGATTAATGCAGGCATTACATGGGAGTTTTCAAGATTAAAGTTATCCCCGGGGCCGTATAAATTAGTCGGCATAATTGAAATCGCATTAAATCCATACTGTTTTTTATACGCCTGACACATTTTAATACCGGCAATTTTTGCGATGGCATACCCCTCGTTAGTAGGCTCCAGCTCACCCGTTAAAAGGTGCTCTTCTTTCATTGGCTGGGGGGCAAATTTTGGATAAATACAGGATGAACCTAAAAACAGTAACTTCTTTGCCCTGTTTCTATATGCCGCATCAATTACATTTGTCTGAATCTGCAAATTCTCGCGAATGAAATCCGCCGGGTAAGTATTATTAGCATGTATCCCCCCCACTTTTGCTGCACCAAGAAATACGTGCTCAGGCCGCTCAGTTTCAAAAAATGCATTCACCTCGGCCTGATTTGTTAGATTAAGCTCATCACTGGTCATCTGCAATAGATTATTATAGCCCTGAGCCTTCAGGTTTCTAACAATCGCACTACCCACAAGACCCCGATGGCCTGCTATATATATTTTATCCGCTTTATTCATCACTGCTTTTTGCATAACATTATTATTCATAGTACCGGTTGGTTCTAAATCCTTCTTTCTCACAGAGGGCATCACGTTTTGCAATCATCAAATCATTCTCTACCATTTCTGCAACCATTTCATCCAGTGTGATTTTTGGCACCCAGCCCAGTTTTTCTTTCGCTTTTGCTGGGTTTCCCAGTAATGTCTCTACTTCCGTTGGTCTGAAATACCGTGGATCAACTTCTACCAGGCATTTACCCGTGCTGTTGTCATAGCCTTTTTCATCTGCACCCTTGCCTTCCCAGCGCATTTCTATATCAACGGCCTGAGCGGCTTTATTAACAAAATCCCTTACCGAATATTGTACACCGGTGGCAATAACAAAATCTTCGCCGTGCTCCTGCTGCAGCATCAACCATTGCATTTCTACATAATCTTTTGCGTGACCCCAGTCACGTTTTGCACTCATATTACCCAGAAACAGTTTATCCTGCAGTCCCAGTTTAATACGCGCCATTGCACGTGTGATTTTACGCGTTACAAATGTTTCTCCACGGATGGGGGACTCATGATTAAACAAGATGCCATTACAGGCATACAAACCATATGCTTCACGGTAATTGACGGTTATCCAGTATGCATACATTTTTGCTACGGCATAGGGCGAACGGGGATAAAAAGGCGTTTTTTCTGTTTGTGGCGTTTCACGCACATCACCATAAAGCTCTGATGTTGATGCCTGGTAATATCGGGTTTTCTTCTCAAGACCCAATATACGAATCGCATCCAGTATTCGAAGTGCGCCGATACCCACAACATCAGCCGTGTATTCCGGACTCTCAAAGGACACCGCAACATGACTTTGTGCCCCAAGGTTATAGATTTCATCCGGCTGGATTTGCTGAATAATGCGCACCAGATTCATCGAATCTGTTAAATCTCCATAATGCAGAAAAAAACGTTGATTTTTTTCGTGCGGATCCTGGTACAGATGATCAATACGGTCCGTATTAAAAGATGACGCTCTACGCTTTATGCCATGAACGTCATAGCCTTTATTTAGAAGAAAATCCGCCAGATATGCGCCATCCTGGCCCGTTATTCCTGTTATTAATGCTACTTTTGCCACTGTCATTTACCTTGTCATTTACCCTGCTATTTATCTTCTCGGCCATATACATCATCAAAACGAACAATATCGTCTTCTCCCAGGTAGCTTCCCGTTTGCACCTCTATAATTTCCAGGGGAATTTTTCCAGTATTCTCCAGCCGATGCTTTTCACCCAACGGGATGTAAGTCGATTCATTTTCAGACATTATAAACTCCTTCTCCCCACAGGTTACTTTTGCCGTACCTTTTACCACAATCCAGTGCTCGGCTCTGTGGTGATGTAACTGTAAAGACAGTCGCCCCCCTGGTTTTACCATTATTCGCTTGGCCTGATGGCGCTCCTCGCTATCAATGCATTCATAGGTTCCCCAGGGTCGGTAAACTTTATGCGGAACAAGCGCTTCTTCGCGCCCTGTCGCCTTCAGGGTTTCAACGATATCTTTCACATTTTGTGCCGCATCCTTATGTGCCACCAGAACCGCATCCGGTGTTTCTACAATAACATGATCCTCCACCCCTACAACAGACACAAGTCTACTTTCTGAATGTATATAGTTATTCTTACTGTCCACTACACATACATCGCCATGGGTCACATTGCCAGCGGAGTCACTTTTGCCAACCTCCCAGAGGGCGGTCCAGGAGCCAATATCATTCCAGCCGATATCAACCGGCAGCACAACCGCTTTATCTGTTTTCTCCATTACTGCATAATCAATAGAATCACTGGGGCATTTTTCAAAACTTGAGCTATCAAGCCGGATAAAGTCAAGGTCTGTTGAGGCATGCTCTAATGCTGCGCTACTAGCGGCTAACATATCAGGGTTAAAACGCGCCAGCTCTTCAAGGTAGCTTGATGCTTTGAACATAAACATGCCACTGTTCCAGTAATAGCTCCCCTGTTCTATATAAGATTGTGCAGTGTGTTTATCCGGCTTTTCAACAAATTGCTCAACCATTTTCACAGCAGAATGATTTTCCAGTGATTCTCCGGCCTTAATATACCCATACCCGGTTTGCGCAGCATTGGGTATAATACCAAAAGTCACCAGCTTACCCTCCATAGCGGCTTTGTAAGCACTATTAACCGCCTGGTGAAAAGCGGGAATATTTTGGATAACATGATCTGCGGGGAGCACCAGAATAACCACATCCTGTTGCGCACTCTGACTCATGGCGCTGACAGCAGAAACCGCAACAGCAGGTGCCGTGTTGCGAGCAAAAGGCTCAAGAATAATGCCTGATGGCTCAATATCGCACTCACGCATCTGCTCTGCAATCATAAAGCGATGCGCTTCGTTACAGACAATAAGCGCCGAGCCGAGATTATCAATACCATTGAGGCGAGTAACAGTCTCCTGAATCATGGTTAAATCCCCCACCAGTGGCAGCAGCTGCTTTGGCCGCAAAGCCCTGGACACAGGCCACAGTCGAGTACCTGAACCACCCGAGAGAATGACCGGTATAATCACGCCTGTACCTTCCTTATTTGTTCTAGTCGCCTTATCTGTTCTAATCGATTGTTTATCATAATTTACTTTTATCACTATTTTACTTCAGTACTTCAACGCTGAAGCATTCTATCGGATATAACCCTCTTTAAATAATTTCAGCATAATTTTCTGCGCACATTCAACCGGCGTTGCCCCTGTAGTATCTATTTTAATCTCGGGCGACTGCGGAATTTCATATGGATCACTAATACCTGTAAAATGCTTAATAATACCCTTACGGGCTTTTGCATACATGCCTTTCCGGTCTCGCCCTTCGCAAACATCAAGCGGTGTTGCCACGTGAATTTCAATAAATGCACCATGCTCTTCTATGGCCTCTCTCACAAACTCGCGCGTTTTTTCATACGGCGCGATGGGCGCACAGATAGCGACACCTCTATTTTTAGTAATCTCACTGGCGACATAGCCAATTCTTTTTACATTTAAATCTCTGTGCTCTTTTGAAAAAGTCAGCTCTCTGGAGAGATTCATTCTCACAACATCACCGTCAAGCAAGGTCACAGGTCGGTCCCCCTGCTCAATAAAGCGTGCATATATCAGTTTTGCCAATGTCGATTTTCCCGAACCGGATAAGCCTGTAAAAAACAGCGCTAAGCCTTTATTCTTACGCGAGAGCCTGACTTTACTCAATTCTGCAATCACATCGGGATATGAATACCAGTTGGGTACGAGGTGATCATGCTCCAGTGCATTATTAAATTCTTTTTCAGTAAATCTTTGCGTTTTTTTGTTTTCCAGCTGTGCTGTTTTACATGAAATATAGGCACCCTGCTCAGCACAATACCCCATTTCCTCCACAGGACACATTTTAATATCCAGCCTGCTCTGAAACTCTTCCACCATAGCCTGTGCCGAGTACATTTCATAAAACCGCTGCCCCCCAGCTCTAACACCTGGAGGTGAGGCGTGTTCCGGGCCAATAATAAAATGTGAACAGCCATAATTCTGCCGTATAATCATATTATGAATAGCTTCTCGTGGGCCCGCCATGCGCATGGCCTGCGGCACAAGCGAGAGTGCAGCCAGGTATTTTGGATACTGTTTAATAATGGCCTGATAGCAGTGAACTCGACTGTAATATGCCAGATCCCCCGGCTTTCCAACACCTGATACCGGCTGTATTAACAGGTTTGCCCCCAGCGATTTTGCTGCCTGAGTGGTAATTTCATAGTGCACACGGTGCATCGGTTTACTGGTGTGAAATGCTACCACTTTATCCCAGCCCCACTTGTGAAACTCATTGCGAATAGATTCAGGTGTATACCGGAGCACTTCAAAGTCATAGTGTGTGGGCAACTGCATACC
>UOFJ01000481.1_pt1 | contig 9774 bp, 6 predicted proteins | sample 1988251 | NCBI WGS metagenome assembly UOFJ01 (sample SAMEA4712194, study PRJEB27164) | hydrothermal vent metagenome | biome: marine basaltic hydrothermal vent biome; feature: marine hydrothermal vent; material: mineral | place: Pacific Ocean | collected 2011-06-14/2011-07-23 | depth 1689 m
TTAACCCTGCAATAATTTGTTAATACGGTGCTCAAAGTTGCGCTTGAACTTTAAAATATGGCTTATCTGAAGGCGCTCTGGCCTGTCCACATGGTATAAATTCAAGGGTATATCCATATTGGTTACAAACACGGGGCGCTGCCGCCCGCCTGACATACTGGCTGACATATACTGTATACATTCCAGTAATGCATTTTTCCCGAACTCACTGTGTAGAAAAACCTGATCTTCAAAAACCAGACTTAGCTGATCTTCATTCTCGGGTGCTTGTATTTTTATCTGCAGTTCAAAAAACTGTTTTTCACCCGATAATGCCTCTGCGCCCTTTGTGTGAAACTCAAACTCACCCAGCTGGTTAATGCTGATCTGGCATATTTCAAGCAACACTACATCACCACTCTCAGCCGATATGTTTTTCAATATATTTCGAATATTTCGAAACAGATACAACCAGTGAACAGGGTAGCTTTCCCGATCATGTACATTAAGTGTATCCGTCCATAATGTGCCTTTTTCATCCAGCACCCACACATGATATTGCCGCGCCTTTACCTGATAAAAAACCTGCAATATATTTTTCTTATTACGCTGGTATATTTCACGCAGCGGCTGCTCTGTTAATGTAAGCCGCTCCAGCGCCGTATCACAATAAACATCCACACCTGCCTGCAAATACGTTAGCAGTGCTTTATCTGCGCCAATTTCACTGGCTGCAAGCAATGTATTCTCTGCACGAAGGAGATAGCAGATAGTGTCCATGCGCACGATAAAACGCCCTTCATACTTTCTGTTTTTATAAAAAAAATCAATTACTTCAAAATATATCTGCTCAATACGCTGCGCAATATGTGTGCTATTACCTGTTCCATAGCTAAACGCCTGAATAGACTGTGGTTGTAGCTGCTTACTTCTACGGGATCTACCTGCCCCAGCCGATGCCACCACAAGTGGTGCCTGATGCGTCCATTCACATAAACACTCAAGCACACCGAAATTCCCGCTAAACTCTCGGGTATACACATCACCCCAGCTATTAATAATTAACTGCTCACAATGCAATACCTCCTCTGAACGTGGTATTGGAGGCTGAACAGCAAACAGGGGCGCACCACTCACTTTATTTGCTTCATCCTCTTCCAGCAAGCTCACAAAGAGTAGAGATTTAAGTGGCTGAGCCGGCTTTTCATAAACATCTGATGCAATTGAACTCACAATGGATGGATCAAGATAGCTCATTAAAATTTCCAGTACATGGCGGGCTTCAATTTGCCTGACCTGATGCGAGGGGTAGTCAATGGATATCTGAGTGGACTGATTGACCACTCGATTAAGCCAGCACCAGGCTAATAGCCCTAAAAGGCTTGTAAAGCCATCTATGTTTTTTTCATTTCCCGGTGATGTCTCAAGCACCAGACTCCATGCCGATTGCTCAAAGCGTAACATGATTCGATCAAAGAGGATGCCGGTTATATTTTTACTGTTATATAAGGGTACACGGTTTGCACTTTCGGATAAAAAAGTCTGTAAATTTTTAGCTACTGAAAGTAGATTCTGATCTTTTTCCTGGTTCTTTCGCTGAACATATACATCTACAATATGATCATATAGCTGGCGAATTTCATCGGCAACCGCTTTAAAATAATTCAAACTGGCTAAAATATTGTCGATGCCTGAGAGCGTCTCTTCCCTGCATTCTTTATCTTTCAGAAAGCACTCTATAATTTGCGGGTTTAGTCTCCCAGGTGTTTCTCTTAACCTGCCAAACAACTTCTCCGATGTATATATATGTCTGTTAGTTGCATAATATGAGAAAGTTTCTCTCATTATATCCGTCATAATTTCCAGTGGCCTGGGATCTGTTTTTTTCTGATAGAGTATTTTTTTAAGTCGAAAGCTTATCCCGTCCCGCGCTGGCCATGCCCTGCCTTTATGCTCGGCAAGTAATAGTTGTACAAGGCATATCTCCGCAGACAGTTTATTGACCTGTACCTGATTAACTGAAAACTCAAGTAAATTATCCTGATTTATCTCAGATGGGCTACCCAGATCAATAAACTCATCATTATCAACAAATCTTGCCTGCTTAATATGCGCTACAAAATCATTGTATTGATTTTCCTTTGAGGATGGAACTAACCACCATACAGGATATTTTCCAGCCAGTAAAACGGACTCGCTATAAAAGTTATCCAGAAAAAATGCCTTATTTCCTGATAATTTTATATTTGTTTTTTCTGAACTAAAGTCCTGATCCAAAACACAGACAAACTCAATAACAATATTTTTTGATAAAAACCAGCTGGATATTTTTTCAGTTTTTGTTTTTAACGCTTCAAACTTCTCATTACTTAAAGAAGATCGCACAATAACCCAGCAGACAAAGGAGGCGTTAATTAATACTCTTTGAAAAAAAACTGAATCAATTTCCGCGTTCTTTATAATACCTTCATGCTGGTAGCGAAATTTTGAATTTAGCAGTTTCGCATCATTTATCGCTGACTTATCCGTCTGGTAGCCATAAACGCCCGGTGTAACATCCAGACCTTTAAAATCAGATGAATACCCTGGTAACAATTTGTTGTTGAGATGCAAAAAAAGTGGAATTAGTTTTATGTACTTATAAATCTCATCCGTGGTGTATTGCGCCATACTCGCCAGCTGTGTTTTATTCCATTTAATATACAGCGCCCTTGCGTCTGCTATTGTTATATCCTCTTCCACAACATCATCTTCACTGCTCATAATAATCAATCTGACCTGAGATAGCGAGCCATTCTTGCTTCAAAATCATCAATGTTAAATGGCTTTACAACATAGTCGTTCGCACCTGATGACAATGCCCCCTTAACATCAGTGGGTTCGGTACTGCTGGTTAACATCACAATCGGGGTCTTTTTCCAGTTTGCTTTGCTTCTAATACTGGAGACTATTTTTACGCCATTCATTCCCGGCAAGCCAATATCCAGCACTACAAGGCACACTGGAGAAATTGAATTAATCAGATTATGCGCTTCAATTCCATTATCTATTTCAATAATTTCCATGTCATATTTTGAGAGTATTGCACAGAGCATCTGGCGAATTAATGGGTCGTCTTCTACCAGCAATACGGTTTTAAGCTGTACATATTGAGCTATATACTTAAAAAAAATATCTGAATCATATGGCTTAACCGCAAAGCTATCCGCACCACTGTGATTTGTTTTTTCTATTGCTGTCTGATTTTTTGCACTACTAATCAGCATGATGATATGCACATTACAGGACGCATTGCAGGTTTTTTCTGTTTTACGTATCTCACGACAGAGCGTAAACCCATTTCCATCATCAAGTTCACTGTTAATAATAATCAACGAAGCCTTATTTTTAGCGGCTCCCGGGTTTTTAGCGCCCCCCGCGTTTTTAGCCCCCCCCGGGTCTTTAACACTCCCGGGTTCACTTGTATTCAGCACCTCTCTTGCCTGAGCCGCAGTTTTAGCCACGACAACAGCCTTATAACCCACGGCTTCAAAATTACGTCTGGTTTTTAACTCCGATGTATTGTCTGAATCTATAATTAATATCACGCTTTGCAACTCCGAAAAGTTATATACATTGTCTCCTGAACTCAATAACTATGAACTAAACATTTTTCGCAAACCAGGTTGTCATTGTTGTGCAGACTTTCGTGACTCAACTGATTTTTCCAGGTTAGGGACGAAAATAGAATAATTTTTATAAGTAGCGCAAAATATTTATTGTAACTACTCACACGATTTGGCATAAAATTTCCCGAAAAATGTGGGCGTATAAATGCTGGCCGTATACTGGCCGTATAAATGGGCTAACAGGCCCACGGGGAAGGATGCCCGCTATTGAGAAGCATCAGCCGCAGGGATGGGGATGGCGAGCCTACAGGGATGTATTTACGGCGACTTCTCAATAGTGGGCATTCTTTCCTTTCTATCTATTTCAGTAGTAACTGTAACGTTATTTAATTTTCCTCCCTTAACGCCTGATACCGGTGGATCCGCTTCGCTTGATCCACCCTACGCCCAACTTGAGGTATCGCATAAACAGACCAACCATTACTGGCTCTGCGCCTCGCTATCGCTAACACGCGGCTCCTTAACACGAGACAAAAAATAAGCCCCCAGCACAAACAGCACTAAAATTGACAATATCGAGTAGCGGTGATTCTCCGTTATAAGTGCAACCACCCCCATCAGCATAGGCCCAACAATAGCAGCCGACTTGCCTAACATATTATAGATGCCAAAATACTTTGCTGCCTGGCCTTCTGGCACCATACGCGCATACAGGGAACGACTCATTGCCTGCACCCCCCCCTGCACAAAGCCAATTAGCACAGCAAGAATATAAAACTCAGTGGTGCTGGTCATAATATAGCCCAGATATGTGATAACGCCGTAAACACCAATACCGGCTAAAATTGCTTTTTTAGCCCCAACACGGCTGCCGATGTAGCCGTAAATAATTGCTGCTGGAAAGCCGACAAACTGTGTGATTAACAGCGCAAGAATCAGATCACTGGACTCAAAGCCGATAGCCATTCCATAATCAACCGCCATGCGAATAATGGTATCGACACCATCAATGTATATCCAGTAAGCCATTAAAAACACACGTACCTGTTTGTCTTTAAATACAGATTTGAAGGTCTCCAGGGTAGTCACAATAACACCTGCATCACTCTCATCTTGCAACGGTTGTGGCTCCCTTACCCAGAGCGCCAGTGGCAAACTAAAAACCAGCCACCAGATAGACACGAGTAAAAAACACACCAGCACGGCATCCAGTGCGCGCTCATAACCAATCGTCTCAGGATGCTGACTTATGTACACGCATAAACCTAATGCTATGCCCCCGCCAAGGTATCCAACGCCATAGCCCAGGCCTGACACTCTGTCCATTTGCTCACCTGAACTCACCGAGACCAGTAGTGCATCGTAGTAAACATTTGCCAGCATAAACCCCACTGTTGCCACTATATAAAGCATTAAGACCAGTATCCAGTCGCCCTGGTGTGCAAAATATAAAAGGGCTGTTGAAAACACACCTAACAGCATAAAGCACAGTAACATGGGTTTTTTTAAACTGAATTTATCACCAACAGCGCCCAGAAAGGGGGCCAGACAAACCACCAGCAAACTGGCGAGGGCATTGCCAGCTCCCAGCCAGAAGGTATTTTCCGATCCGCTTAAATCCGCTGCCCAGTAAGTTTTAAACACCACGGGGAAAAAGCCTGCGATAACAACGCTGGCAAAAACAGAGTTTGCCCAGTCATAGAACGCCCAGCCAATGATCGATTTATTTTTATGCATTCAGCGTAATATTGAAGGTGTCTAAAAAAGCTCAATACTATCATCTTCCGGGGTATCTACCCGATGTTTGTCTGCAGTTTCACACACCTGGGAGACATCTTTTACAGCGGGCGCACCATAGTATTCAGCTGATCACCCATTTTAGCCAGCTCCTGGCTTTCACTAACAATGGTTTCAGTTTGCTGTATTGTCTCCTGCGAAGAGGCCGTAATAGATGACAGGCTATTTACTGCTACACCGGCTGATGACTGAGAGTTCACCACCACCTGCCTGATGCTCTGAGCCTGCGCTGAAATATCTTTCATGTAACCCACCAGCTCAGAATATGATATAACCACGCTTTCCATAAGTTCATCGGATTTATCCGCCTGCTCTACACTGGTATTAATGACCAGTGAGGCCTCCCCCACATGCCCCAGTAAAAGATTAATAATATCTTTTATTTTCAGTGCCGATTCCTGTGTTTGCCCAGCCAGTGTACGCACCTCATCCGCCACCACAGCAAAACCTCTGCCCTGATCACCCGCTCTGGCCGCTTCTATTGCCGCATTTAATGCAAGCAGGTTGGTCTGCTCAGAAACCCCCGTAATTACTTCTATAATACCGCCAATGAGCTTACTGTCATCACCCAGCTTCCTTATAATCACTCCGGCGTCATTTACAGATGCAGAGAGCATCATGACCGATGTAATGGCCTCTGTCATCACCAGCTTGCCGCTCTCCCCCTCGCTTTCAGATTTTTCCGCCAGCTGACTTGTGCTCTCTGCAACATAACTGGCCTCCTGGACCGCATTCTGTAATTCATCAACGGTCGACTGAACCTGCTCGGTACTGGCTAGCTGCTGCTGCATACTCTGGCCTATGTTTACTGAAATATCTGAAATGCGCTGCGCATCGCTGGCCAGACGAGAGGATACATCCCCAAACAGAACACCGTTTGTAGAGGCTTTCTGTACCAGCTGCTGGTAATCACCCATAAATTGTTCCGCCACCTCACTCCTGAGCGGGCTTACCAGCTGGGCACTTTCCTTCTCTCCCGCCAGATACCCCCGGGCAATAGCGGATGCCTGAATCAGTAACTGGTAAAGCTTACCGAGGTTAATCCACGCTACAAAAACAGGTAAACTAACCGCAATAAACAACAGCACAGCAAATATAAGCCGCAGATTACCAGGGATGTACCGGTATAGACTGGATACGATGATTACGATTAATACAAAGCTAATACCGCATGCAAGCGCTATAGCATACTGACGACTCAACAAAGCAATAATTTTATTCATTATATTTTTAACGGCTACATGTAAAATTCAACGTAATGCTTTATTATCCTGGTACGCTACCAGGCCTGTATTAGCATAGCAAATACAGGCCTGGACCTGATAACGAGATTAAGACTATACTTACTGTAGTGCACCAACAATAGTCGCTACTTGTTTTTCATTTAAACGAGAGCCGGTGAAATCCGAGGCTATATCTATGTAATATAGTCTATTTTTAGCCATAAACCAGTATCGAGCCCACAACGTCATATGAATCGAACGTTTCTTATTCTCCTCATGATCGGCACCGCCATGATGATCGCTGTCATTGGTCAACGCAAGCCGCTAAACAGCCTGGACTATATGCCCTGGGAGGTCGATCTGCTCAAAAATGGCTCAACCCGAGTGCTGGGCATTACCCTGGGCAAAACCACCATTCAGGAAGCGAATCAGATATTTGCCAGCTTTGCTCAAAGCCGATTAATACGCAACAATGGTGCTGTGCATCACCCAGCTTCAGAGCTCGCCTCCGCCGATGCCCGCCCCTCTTCTCTAAACACCCCGGATACGAATAACCAGACAGCGGATAATGCCAGTACAGATAACGAGGCCACGCCCCCCCCAGACTACCAGCTCATCGCCCGTTATAATAATCTAAATTTCGATGGCCTGGTCGCGGAAGTTCAACTGCTATACCAGCTGGACAAAGCAACGATACTCGCCTTGCGTAACACACTTAAAATAGATAAAACCACACAAACAGGTATTGAGACCCGCCCGTTGGAATATGAAATTGACAAGCAGAATGAGATGTCCTGGCTGAGCACACCTGTGGCAGGCATCACCTTTATCCCCTCCATTGATTATGATAAAGATACCATTCAGCAACGATTTGGTCAGGCCGCAAAACAGCTCAAAATTAATGAAAATGAACAGCACTGGCTTTACCCTGAATTCGGGCTTAAGATTTTTATTTACGCAGACAGACCTGATCGCTTTGTATATTCGAGCATAATGTTCCGATAACACCCAGTTACTTATAAGCGGGCAAGGTTAGGCAAGGATATCCAGTAGTACGTCCAGACAGGGGATTATTCGAAGTAGCTAAAACGCATAAGTACCATGCTCGCGGGTAGAGAGGAATTTAATATCTGGCCAGCGCTCCTGAGTCATATCAAGGTTTACCCGCGTGGGTGCTATATAAACCAGATCCCCTGCATGATCCAGCGCCAGATTAGTAGAGGCCTTATTCTTAAACTCTCCTAGCATTTTTTCATCACCACACTCAACCCAACGAGCCGTGCTCACATTGACATTCTCAAAGCTACATTCAACGTTATATTCATGCTGTAATCGATGTGCGACCACATCAAATTGCAAAATACCCACAGCCCCCAGAATCAGGTCATTATTATTCATCGGGCGGTAAAGCTGCGTTGCACCCTCTTCACACAATTGCATCAGACCTTTTTGCAGCGCTTTCATTTTTAGTGGATCGCGCAGTTGAGCGCGACGAAATAACTCCGGCGCAAAATTTGGAATACCCCCAAACTGCAAATCTTCACCTTTGGTAAAGGTATCGCCTATGCGCACAGTACCGTGGTTGTGCACGCCTATAATGTCTCCCGCATAGGCCACATCGGTATGACCACGCTCAGAAGCCATAAAGGTCATGGCATCATTGAGTTTAATCTCTTTTTGAATACGCACATGTTTTACTTTCATGCCTTTTTCAAACTTGCCTGAACATATGCGCATAAAGGCGATACGGTCTCTATGCTGTGGGTCCATATTGGCCTGAATTTTAAACACAAATCCGCTGAACTTCTCCTCATCTGATGCCACTATACGCGCACCCGCATCACGCGCTTTGGGTAATGGCGCGAATTCATCCAGTGAATCGAGTAACTCTCTGATACCAAAATTATTAATCGCTGAGCCAAAAAACACCGGCGTTAACCTGCCTTCTCTGTATGCCTGCAAATCAAATTCATGACTCGCCCCTTTAACCAGTTCAATCTCCTCGCGTAACTCCTGTGCAAGATCGCCTAACTGCTCATCCAGTTCTGGATTATCCAGCCCCTGAATCACCTCGCCCTGCAGAATTTTCCCACCATGGGTTGCGCTAAACAAATGCACACAGTCATTATACAGATGGAAAACGCCTTTAAAGCTTTTACCCATGCCTATTGGCCAGGTCATAGGCGCGCACTGTATATCCAGTATATTCTCTACATCATCCAGTAAATCTATTGGGTCGCGCGCTTCACGGTCCATCTTGTTTACAAAGGTAATAATCGGTGTGTCGCGCAGGCGGCAGACATCCATGAGCTTAATGGTTCGCTCTTCCACGCCTTTAGCCGCATCAATGACCATCAACGCAGAATCAACCGCTGTTAATGTTCTGTAAGTATCTTCAGAGAAATCGGCATGGCCTGGGGTATCCAGCAAATTAATAATGCAATCGTTATAGGGGAACTGCATCACCGATGAAGTAACCGATATACCCCGTTGTTTTTCCAGCTCCATCCAGTCAGATGTAGCATGTCGCGCGGCTTTTCGCCCCTTAACCGTGCCCGCAAGCTGTATCGCGCCACTGAATAGCAGGAGCTTTTCTGTTAGGGTTGTTTTACCGGCATCTGGGTGGGAAACGATAGCGAATGTGCGACGACGCTGCATTTGCTTAAGTAATTCTGACATAGGGGAATCTACAGGTGAACTTAAAGGCTCCTATATTAATACACGTCTATTATAGACATCTATTATAGACATCTATTAATACACGTCTATTATAGACGGGGCCCTTAAAATAAAAAAACTCATTATACCTCACTTAACGAGTCGCCAGCAAAGATTACACGATTAATAAACAGTCTTCTGGCTTATGGACTTCTGACTTAGGGACAAGAATAGAATAACTTTTATAAGTAGCACAAAATATTTATTGTAACTACTCACACGATTCAGCATAAAATTTCCCGAAAAATGCGGGCCGTATAAATGCTGGCCGTATAAACGGGCTAACAGGTCCACGGGAAAGGATGCCCGCTATTGAGAAGCGTCAACCGCAGGGATGCGGGTGCCGAGCCTACAGGGATGTATTTACGGCGACTTCTCAATAGTGGGCATTCTTTCCTTTCTATCTATTTCAGTAGTCATTGTAACGTTATTTAATTTTCGTCCCTAAG
>UOFJ01000602.1_pt1 | contig 9763 bp, 7 predicted proteins | sample 1988251 | NCBI WGS metagenome assembly UOFJ01 (sample SAMEA4712194, study PRJEB27164) | hydrothermal vent metagenome | biome: marine basaltic hydrothermal vent biome; feature: marine hydrothermal vent; material: mineral | place: Pacific Ocean | collected 2011-06-14/2011-07-23 | depth 1689 m
AAGAACATGAATGAAGCAGATATTTTAAATCTAATCCAGCAACTCGCCCCCCGGTTGATAGAGAAAAACCGTGTGTTAGCGACCGCTGAATCATGCACCGGTGGCTGGATTGCGAAGAGCATCACCGATATGGATGGCAGTTCACACTGGTTTGACTGCTCGATTATAAGCTATAGCAATGCCTCCAAACAGGCTTTACTGGGTGTAAAAGCACCGACACTGGATGCTTATGGCGCTGTGAGCCAGACGGTGGTCGAGGAGATGGTGCTCGGCCTGCTGAACAGATGCAATGCCAATATCGGCATTGCCATCAGTGGCGTTGCCGGGCCGGGTGGGGGTAGCGATGAGAAGCCGGTTGGCACCGTCTGGATTGCCTGGGCGATACCAGGTGAATTAATCGAGTCTACTCGTTTTCAGTTTGATGGCGATAGGAGTGGCGTTCGACTTCAGGGCGTTTTTGAAGCGCTAAAAGGCGTTGAGCGACTTCTGCTAAGCGCCACGGGTGGCCAGTCAGGTGGCTAGTGCTAATCAGCAGGTGAAATCCAGACGCGTGTTTCTGGCATTGTGGCCAGATGATACGCTGCGCAGACAACTTGTTGATACCTTTGTAGTGTCACCGCAATCCCATCTTCAGGGGCGAGTATTTAAACCTGAATTCATCAGTTGAACACGCAATAGCTCGGTAAGCTATTGAGAACATTGGATATTCTATCAACTGATGATTTTAGGTTGAATGATTCGGGCTAAGTAATTCGGCAGTGGGTCGGCTGGCTCCAGGTTTCTCCAGATTCAGGGTTTATATGAATGCCCAGCCTGCAAAAGGCTCTATTTCATCGCGATTACTGACAACTAGCTGGTAGGCGCTCGGGTTTTGCGAATGCTCAACGCTGGTGTCTACTTTCATCTGCTGGAGTAAATACCCCACTAGTGCACGTCGTACCTGTAATTCAATCATGCCATCGCGCATATTGTAATCGTAGCTTAAGCCTCTGCGCTGTTTCTCGGATAGCTCAGGGTGTGGTGCAAGTTTTAAGCTCACGCTTTCCATCCAGTCATCATCATAATGCTGACTGGATTCTGCGGGTATATCTAGCTTTTCGGCGAGGATGAATCTCGATAACACAAAGTCTCTAAAGTCATAGTTCTGATGGTTGTAAGCACGCACATGCCAGCGCAGGCCGTTATTAACAAGTGCGTGTGGCTCTATTATGCGTGTGCTATCTTCAGTTGCATCATTATGCTCACCGCTATGCGCCTGCATATCGGTATGCCTGCTGAGCGAATGGTAGTTAACTTTTAACTGGCTGGCGCTTTTAATTGAGCGAATAATTTGCGCCAGCAGCGCTTTTTCAGGCAGGCGAACGGGGAAGGGCAGCGCTTGTACGCTAATACCATAAATAGGAATTTTACCTGAGGGGTTATCTACTGACAGCAGGTTTTGCGCGAACATGGGCAGCACGCTGGCAGGCTGCAGGTTTGCAAATACTTCATCAAATTGTGCGCTTGGCACAAAGCTGAACAGGCTGGGGTTGTAATCAAGGTTGCCCGGGGCGAGATCATTGTAGAGTTTCAGGTCTTTTGTGGCGGCGGGATCGGATATGCCGTAGGCGCGCGCCAGCATGCTGCGGCTTATAGTGCCTGTGTAGTACGCCATTACCTCTATAAACTGAAGTCGTTGCCGGGTCGCAAATTTTATCTCATGTAGCATTTTAACTTTTTCAGCCATCTCTCTTCCACCTTCTTTAGTTTCTGTGCATTGCGCAGAGTCTGTATGATGATAAATATAATATACCTGATATAAATTATCAACATGATAATTTATATTGACATAGTAAAAAGTATCAACTATTCTACATCTATTGAAACGCACAATGCGTAAATGACTTGCTAACTAACCCGATAAACCGACAGAGGATACACCGATGGATGACAACAAGAAGAAAGCACTAAGCGCGGCATTAAGCCAGATAGAGAAGCAGTTTGGTAAGGGCTCTGTTATGCGCATGGGTGATGCTGGCGCGACAAATAGTATCGAGGCTATTTCTACGGGTTCTATTGCACTGGATGTAGCGCTGGGTATAGGCGGCCTGCCCAGGGGGCGCGTAGTTGAGATATATGGCCCTGAATCTTCCGGTAAAACAACATTAACGTTGCAGGTGATTGCCGAGGCGCAGAAAGTCGGCGGCACCTGTGCATTTGTTGATGCAGAGCATGCGCTGGATCCGAATTATGCTGAAAAGCTGGGGGTGGATGTGGATGAGTTACTGGTATCCCAGCCAGATACCGGGGAGCAGGCGCTGGAAATTACCGATATGCTGGTGCGCTCAGGTGCGGTTAGTGTTGTTGTTATCGATTCCGTTGCGGCACTGACGCCGAAAGCTGAAATCGAGGGCGATATGGGGGATTCTCATATGGGCCTGCAGGCCCGTCTATTGAGTCAGGCGTTGCGTAAGCTAACCGCCAATATCAAGCGCTCTAACACACTGGTTATTTTTATTAACCAGTTGCGTATGAAAATTGGCGTTATGTTTGGTAATCCGGAAACAACCACTGGGGGAAATGCGTTGAAGTTCTACTCCTCTGTTCGTCTTGATATCCGTCGCACGGGTGCAATTAAGCGAGGCGAGGAGATTATTGGTAATGAAACCAAGGTCAAAGTGGTTAAGAACAAGGTAGCCCCTCCCTTTAAAACCATTAACTTTGAAATTCTCTATGGCGAGGGCATTTCCCATGAGGGAGAGATTATTGATATGGGAGTGAACTGCAATATTATTGATAAAGCCGGTGCCTGGTACTCTTATAATGGTGATCGCATTGGACAGGGCAAGGACAAGGTACGTAACTTTATGAAAGAAAACCCGCATATTGCCGATGAGATTGAGGCAAAAATTCGTGCTGAGCTGATGCCAACCGAGCCTGAAGGTACAGGTAAAGATGCTGATGCATCTGCACCTGCCGCTGGGAAAAAAGGCAAAAAAGCGGCTGATGCCGAACCCGCTGCCTTAGAAAAGTAAACCGGAAAAGTAAACCGGAAAAATAAATTAACTGATTCGCTAATGCGCGCAGATTAAATTACTAATTTGCGTTCGTTAGCAAACAGGCTGCCGTTAAAAGGAGTGTAGATGCCCCGTTCAATCAACGAAGTAGCCGTTGCTGCGCTTGCCCGGCGCGAGCACTCAATTCTGCAAATACAGCGCAAACTGACACAAAAAGGCTTTGAAGAGGCCGAAATCAATGCCGCAATTAATCACTTAACTGAGAATAATTTGCTTTCAGAAGAGCGTTTTACTGAAAGTTATATTAATATGCGCAAGCGCCGTGGCTATGGTCCGATACGAATTGCGCAGGAATTACGTGAGCGGGGGATTAGCGATACGCTATTTTGTGGCTTTCTGGATAAAAACAACCCTCAATGGCGCGAAGTCATGCGCCAGCAGTATGTTAAAAAATATGCCGATAGCGAAGCTCACGAGTATGCAGAAAAAGTCAGGCGCGCTAAATATTTACAATCCAGAGGCTTTCCGCTAGATTGGGTGTTTAAATTAAATTCTATTGATTTATATGATGAATGAATACGTGTTATTGTACATGTAAATCAATAGCTTACTATAATCTATTGATGTAACTTAAGATGATAACTACAGCTCAGCTCCGACAGAAATTTCTCGATTTTTTTAAAGATAAAGGCCATCAGGTGGTTGCCTCTAGTTCATTGGTGCCGGGAAACGACCCCTCACTGCTGTTCACCAATGCAGGCATGGTGCAGTTCAAGGATGTGTTTCTGGGGCAGGATAATCGCAGCTATAGCACAGCCACCAGTTCACAGCGTTGTGTGCGTGCTGGGGGAAAGCATAATGATCTTGAGAATGTGGGGTACACCGCACGCCACCATACTTTTTTTGAGATGCTGGGTAATTTCAGCTTTGGCGATTATTTCAAGCGCGATGCGATTCAGTATGCCTGGGCATTTTTGACCGAGGTCTGTGAGTTACCGGCAGAGAAACTCTGGATAACCGTTTATTGTGAGGATGATGAAGCGGCGAAAATCTGGCTGGAAGAGATTGGTGTGGATAAGAACCGCTTTTCTCGTATCGGCGACAAACCGGGTGGCAAGAAGCACGAAAGTGATAACTTCTGGTCTATGGGCGATACCGGTCCCTGTGGGCCCTGCACTGAGATATTTTACGATCATGGAGCAGACATTCCAGGTGGCCCACCGGGTACCCCTGAGGAAGATGGCGACCGGTATATTGAAATCTGGAACCTGGTGTTTATGCAATACAACCGGGATAAAACCGGCAAGATGGAGGCATTGCCAAAACCCTCTGTAGATACCGGCATGGGGCTTGAGCGTCTGGCGGCTATTTTACAGGGTGGGCACAGCAATTATGATATTGATCTTTTTCAGGCACTCATTAGTGGCGCATCGAAAGCAACAGCTTGCACTGACTTAACACACAGCTCCTTAAAAGTTATTGCGGATCATATTCGTGCCTGCGCATTTTTAATTGTCGATGGTGTTTTGCCATCGAATGAAGGTAAAGGCTATGTGCTGCGCCGTATTATTCGCCGCGCATTGAGGCATGGGCATAAACTAGGTCAGGATGATCTGTTCTTTTATAAACTGGTTAAGCCGCTGGTTGAGCAAATGGGGCGGGCTTACCCGGAACTTAAAGATGCACAGAGCACTATTGAAAAAGAGCTAAAGCGTGAAGAGCAGCGGTTTGCCGAAACACTGGACAAGGGAATGAAAATACTGGAAGAGGGTATTGGCGGTATTAAAAATAAGCAGATTCCAGGTGATATGGTGTTTAAGCTCTATGATACCTATGGTTTTCCCGTTGATTTAACCGCCGATATTGCCCGAGAACGCCAGCTTACGCTTGATATGCCGGGTTATGAGGTGGCCATGGAAGAGCAGCGTAAGCGTGCCAGAAAAGCCGGTAAGTTTGGCGTGGATTATAACGACACCATTAGTACAGATGCGGTGACTGATTTCACCGGGTATGTACATCTAAAAGAGCAATCAACTGTTGAAGCGCTGTTTAAGGATGGCGTGGCAGTGGATAAAATTTCAACAGGTGATGAAGCGATTGTGATATTAAAACAGACGCCTTTTTATGCTGAATCAGGTGGTCAGGTAGGAGATAGCGGTTTATTAAGTAACAATAATGCGCATTTTGAGGTAATGGATACACAAAAGCGGGCAAAGGCCTTTATACATATAGGCACGGTATCCAAAGGCGAGATTGCGCTGGGCGATAATTTAAACGCTGAAATAGATGCTGATCGCCGGGATGCAACCATTCGCAATCACTCGGCTACGCATTTAATGCACGCAGCTTTACGTGAGCTGCTGGGCGAGCATGTTCAGCAGAAAGGCTCTCTGGTAAACAATGAACGGCTGCGCTTTGATTTTTCGCATAATGAGGCGATGAGTGCTGAGCAGCTATCTGAAATTGAACGGGTGGTTAACTTGCAAATTCGTAACAATGTTAAAACCGAAGCCCAGGAAATGGCGATTGCAGAGGCGAAGAGCAAAGGCGCAATGGCGCTGTTTGGTGAAAAATACGGCGATCAGGTGCGCGTGGTTTCAATGGGGGGGTTCTCCATTGAGCTTTGTGGCGGTGTTCATGTGCGGCGCAGTGGCGATATTGGTTATTTTAAAATAATATCAGAAGCGGGCACCGCTTCAGGTATTCGCCGTATTGAGGCGCTTACGGGTGTGGCTGCAATTGAGTATAGCGATAATCAATCTATTAAAATCAACAGGATATCGTCGATACTTAAATCAAATGCTAATGAGGTTGAGGACAGGCTGGCGCAGCTTATGAGTCGCTTAAAGTCTCAGGACAGGGAAATTGCACAGCTGAAATCAAAAATGGCGACACAAACCGGGGGTGATTTAACGGCCTCTGCGATTGATGTTAATGGCTTGAAAGTGCTAGCGGTTAAGCTTGAAGGCGCGGACAGCAAGTCGCTTCGAGATACAATGGATCAGTTAAAAAACAAGCTGGGCTCATCGGTTGTTGTGCTGGCGAGCACGGAAGGCAAAAAAGTCAGCTTATGTGCGGGTGTGAGCAAAGACCAGACAAAGCGTTTAAAAGCGGGCGACCTGGTTAATATGGTTGCAGGACAGATTGGTGGTAAGGGCGGAGGGCGGCCTGATATGGCGATGGCTGGTGGCAGTCAGCCAGAAAATCTGGATAAAGCACTGGCCTCTGTTAAGGGCTGGGTTGAGCAGCAGTTATCATAGAGGTGAAGGCGAGTAGAGGCTGGGCGATAGAAAACCGCGTAAATCCAGCTAAAGGCTGTCGCAAATGTAACTGGCTTATGACATAATCCGCGCCAGCTGCAAAGCCCGTGCGGTCTATTGTTACGGGTTTTCAGTTTTGCTGTTTAAAGCTCCTTGTTAACTAATATCAGGCTAATATCAGGCGTTATGGGTTTAATTGTACAAAAATACGGTGGTACATCGGTTGCCACTATTGAGCGAATACAGGCGGTTGCTGATCGTGTTATCGCCAGTTGTGAGCGGGGAAATCAGGTTGTTGTAGTGGTTTCTGCTATGAGTGGAGAGACCAATCGTTTAATTGAGCTTTCCCGCCAAATTGAGAAAGCCCCGTCCAGGCGTGAAATGGACGTGCTTATCTCCACTGGTGAGCAGGTAACCATCGCACTTCTCAGTATGGCCTTGCATGCAAAGGGGGCGAAGGCCAAATCTTACACCGGCACCCAGATCAAAATGTTAACCGATGATGTGCACAGCAAAGCACGCATTACAGACATACAATGCGAGCGCATGCAGGCAGACCTTGAGGAAGGTAACATCATTGTTGTAGCGGGTTTTCAGGGTGTTGCCAGCAATGGCAACATTACCACGCTTGGGCGGGGTGGGTCGGATACCACAGCGGTTGCTATGGCGGCGGCATTAAAAGCGGATGAATGTCAGATTTACACCGATGTAGATGGTGTGTATACCACAGACCCGCGGGTTGAACCAAAAGCGCGTAAGCTTGATCGAATCACATTTGAAGAAATGCTTGAAATGTCCAGTCTGGGCTCAAAAGTGCTGCAAATTCGTTCTGTAGAGTTTGCAAGCAAATACAATGTCCCATTACGCGTTCTTTCATCATTTGAAGAAGGTGAGGGCATTGGTACATTAATCACAAAAGAGGATGACAAGATGGAACAGGCCGTAATTTCCGGTATTGCATTTAATCGGGATGAAGCCCAGCTGACCATTTCCGGGATACCTGATACCCCGGGTGTAGCCTCTGACATACTGGGTCCTGTTACAAAAGCGAACATTGAGATTGACATGATTGTGCAGAATGTGGGTGAAGATGGCACGACAGACTTTACCTTCACGGTGCATCGTAATGATTATGACAGGGCTTTAGAGCTACTGCAGCAGACGGGTAAGGCGCTGGGTGCGAGGAGAGTGAAGGGCAATGATACGATAGTGAAAATCTCCCTGGTGGGTGTAGGTATGCGCTCACATGCGGGTATAGCCTCAAATATGTTTGCCGCCCTTGCCCGAGAAGCCATTAATATTTTGATGATTTCCACATCAGAGATAAAAATATCGGTTGTTGTGGATGAGAAATATCTTGAGTTGGGTGTGCGTACATTGCACAGTGAGTTTGGTCTGGAACAAACTTCATAAAAAAACAGGTCACAGCGCAAAATAACTGTGTTAAAATAAGTTTCCGGTTGATGGAGGACACAAGGACTCTGGATGCCATTGGTGATTGAACTAAGGAGTAGGAAAAATGTTAATCTTAACCCGTCGTGTTGGGGAAACCCTGATGATAGGTGATGAGGTATCAGTAACGGTTCTGGGTGTTAAAGGCAACCAGGTTCGTATTGGTATTAATGCGCCTAAAGAAGTATCTGTTCATCGTGAAGAAATTTACGAGCGTATACAGAGAGAGCAGGAAAGTCAGGCAGCTGGAAACAGCTAGCGGATTAAAAAAAAGCAGCATTTGTGCTTTACCTGAGACGTGATCGAAGGTATATTTAGCCGCCTCAAAACCGCCGCCATCAAGCGGCGGTTTTGTTTGACTTACGGATAATTGAGCCGTGTGGAGTTTAGCGCCAGGTAGAGGGCATAAATTTTATTACAGTTTTAAGTGCTAAAAGAGCTGGCCGAGTCGAGTGGCTGACTAAATTGTCTGGAACAATTTGAACGGGGTGATTGCTTTATATCACCCTGGCCCTGAAAGGGTGGAGGACAGGAGTCCGGAATAAGGCGCACATTTAAGATGCAGTGCATAGTAACACCAAAAAAGAACTGGAGAGCTGGCCGAGTGGCTGACTAAATTGTCTGGAACAATTTGAACAGGGTGATTGCTTTATATCACCCTGGCCCTGAAAGGGTGGAGGACAGGAGTCCGGAATAAGGCGCACATTTAAGATGCAGTGCATAGTAACACCAAAAAAGAACTGGAGAGCTGGCCGAGTGGCTGACTAAATTGTCTGGAACAATTTGAACAGGGTGATTGCTTTATATCACCCTGGCCCTGAAAGGGTGGAGGACAGGAGTCCGGAATAAGGCGCACATTTAAGATGCAGTGCATAGTAACACCAAAAAAGAACTGGAGAGCTGGCCGAGTGGCTGACTAAATTGTCTGGAACAATTTGAACAGGGTGATTGCTTTATATCACCCTGGCCCTGAAAGGGTGGAGGACAGGAGTCCGGAATAAGGCGCACATTTAAGATGCAGTGCATAGTAACACCAAAAAAGAACTGGAGAGCTGGCCGAGTGGCTGAAGGCGCACCCCTGCTAAGGGTGTATATTGGAAACAGTATCGAGGGTTCGAATCCCTCGCTCTCCGCCATAAACTAAAAAGCCCCCCTCGGGAAACCGAGGGGGGCTTTTTAGTTTATGGCGGAGAGCGAGTATATGGTAAGAAACAATTTCGAAAAAAGTGCAGGAAAGCACTTTTTGACGCGATGCCTTTACGCGCCCCGTAGGGGTGGTGCACAGGGACGTGCACTATCAATCCCTGGTGCAGTATTTATTATTCTAAGAAAGGCGTTTTACTCCAGGGAAACCGAGGGGAGCTTTTTAGTTTATGGCGCAGAGCGAGTATATAATCCTAAATTCATCAGTTGAACGCGCAATAGCTCGGCAAGTTATTGAGAATATTAGATATTTTATGATCCCATTACTCACCCGTTCGGTAACAGTGTTCGGTTAATATCACAGATAGCCTGTCAAAACAGGCCTCAATTGGCGTTCATAAAGCTGCTCAGAGTCTTTTCGTATAAAATTACCTTTCAGGAGGTGCCAGACCTGCTTTGTGATTTTGGAGGGTTCACGATAGAACGCTCGCAAGCCAATACCACCTGATACCTCATAATAGTGCTGGCTCTTTTTCTCATGTTTTAGTTGTTGAAGGTTTTTATCTTCATCCAGGCCCAGCTTGCCACTGGTTTTAACTAAAAATAACCGTGTTAACAAACAGGTTACAATACCCAGTATGCCCTGCTGCTCGATACTGGTGGAACTTTTACCCCAGGCTTTACTGCTGGCCATATTATTTTTAAAGGCATCGAAGTACTTCTCTTCATCCCAGCGACGATAATACAAAAAGGCGATAAGTCCTGGCTCCAGGGTTAGATCATTGACAAAACCCGTGGTAAATGATCGGTTGGTATTATTTAAAGTATTACCACTTAAATCCCGCCGACTATTGGCGTAGTAAAAATACTGACGACCTGTCAACAATGCACTCGCCGGCACAATATCTATAC
>UOFJ01000628.1_pt1 | contig 9752 bp, 8 predicted proteins | sample 1988251 | NCBI WGS metagenome assembly UOFJ01 (sample SAMEA4712194, study PRJEB27164) | hydrothermal vent metagenome | biome: marine basaltic hydrothermal vent biome; feature: marine hydrothermal vent; material: mineral | place: Pacific Ocean | collected 2011-06-14/2011-07-23 | depth 1689 m
GCTTTAATAAAAGTGGCTTCATCTTCATGCATGAGCTTGTAGTACTGGATTTTCATGGTCATGGCACTGCCCGCAATAATGCAAACAAGGGCGAGCATCGACCCAACAGATAAGGTTGAAACGCCGGTAACGCCCTGGCCTATGGTGCAGCCCAGGGCGAGTACGCCGCCGGTTCCCATGAGTATGCCACCTATCAGGTGTGTGGTGAAATCTTTCAAATTAGCAAACCATTCGACACGAAATGATTTTGCCAGCACCGACCAGACAAAAGAGCCAAGAATGACACCCAGTACGGCTGCCAGGCCAAATGTTAGCCACGCATTGTCAAAGCCTTTTACAATATAGCGCGTGGTTTGTCCAATGGGGTTAATGAAGGTAAAGGACTGAACGCCAACATCGCGGGGGCGTGCGTCGCTATCGTCTTCGAGCATATCCCAGGACTCTGCGCTGGCATACTCCGTCCAGCTCATTTGCTCCCCGTCATCGGATATGCTAACCAGGCTAGAGGTAACTACCCATGCGCCCAGCACGGCAATACCCACAGACAGGCCGCCCAGTTTGTTATCAAAGCTGGCGCGAAAATCAGCCGATTTAAAAATAAAGCCAAGCAGTGCGGCGGCCAGGATCAGGCCAATGATAGTGCGGCTGGTCACAACATCTACACCAACGGTGCTACCAATAATGCTACCCAGATCCTGCTGTGTTGCCAGGCTGGCTGATGCAGGGCTTGTCCACGGGTAGAAGAGCATTGAGTAGAGTGTGCTATCCGTGCCAGGCAGTGGGTTTATCATGAAGTAGGCACAGATAGAAATAATGATAAAAAGTATGATTGATTTGATATTGCCGCCACCGATGCGTATGAGTGCCTTGTTGCCGCAACCGCTGCCCAGTGTCATGCCCACGCCGAACATCGCCCCGCCTATGATGTACTCCAGCCAGGCAAAGTTACTGCCACGGTAGGGAGGCAGAGTTGAATCTACGCTGCCAAAGCCTGCGGCCTCGAAAATAACCACGCCAATAATCGCCACCGCCATTGCCAGGAGCCATGCCCGCATACGGCTGTGATCGTTAATGTTGACCATGTCAGAAACAGCACCCATAGTGCAGAAATTGGTTTTGTTTACAATAGCCCCCATTAAAAAGGCTATCGCAAACACGGATAACAGCACTACGGTATGTGCTGTTGAGAAATCTTCAAAAATCATGATTTAGCTCCGTGATTTTATAGTAATAGATGTAGAAAATTATATTTTGCCATTTGTCAGAGATAACGTTTATGGCAAAAAGTTACTTATTATCAAACACGGTGGAAATTCCTGTACAGGCCAGAGGGTGGTCCCAGAGGGGTAGTCTGTGTATGTCCCTTAATCCTGATATTGTTGCAGCAGGCCGGTCTTTAAGCCCATGTGATAATGTATTAATAATGCCTTGATAATACCCGGTTTATGCACCGAGTTCAATGTCACAGGTCCAGATGGGGGCAATATGTGGGATGCATCAGAGGAGTCTTCACTGTCTCACTAATAAAGGTGAGCTTTTATAAAGTCGTTAGCTGTTAGTCTTTAGTCGTCAGTCTTGCTTTTCTCAGGTTTTTCTCCAGAAGTTTAAGGGGTGAATGAATTACAGGATACAGACTGCAGGATGTGCTGAGGGTATGGCAGGCAAAGCCTGTCAGGCCTTATTTACAGAATTCTGAATTTCAATTTACGAGAAAATGCAAACTGATTAATGAGCACCAGCAGCAAAAGCGCGCAGGCGATGATTAACCGTAATGCTGCGTAGCTGGCATTGTGTACTGGCTGCACATCTGTTTTTTGTGATGAGCTATCAGATTTTGCCTGCTTGTTCAGGCTTTTTTCAACAGGATGTGAAGGGCTAACCTCACTAATATTATTTGTAGATACAAAATAATCAGCACTATCTGCGTGCGCAGGCCTGCCCAGCAGCATAATAAACACACCGAGAACAATACCCAGTGCAATAAGGCTCAGGGTTTTAATAATGCGTAGCAGCCAGAGGGTTGCAGCGGAGCGCCGAGGCCTGTAATGGTCGTATAAATACTCAGTGCGCGCACGGCGTTTAAAAAAATGGCAGTTAAGCGATAGCATGTGATGGGGTGCTCCAGAAAAATGTAAATTAATATGCAACCATTTAACCCTGCAGACATGACAAAACAGCGTCGCAAATATGTAAGGCGGGTGGTGAAATATGATGAAATATGGCAATTTTGAACAATAGCGCGCCAGGGTGTACAGGGTATGATAATGTAGGCCAACAAAAAACGGAGAAGAACATGGTGCAGCACATTGCAATAGTGGAAGATGAACCGGCGATTCGCGAAAACTATGCCGATGCGTTTAAAAAACTGGGTTACAGAGTGTCGCTTTATGCTGGGCGAGATGAGGCAATAAAGGCCTTTGAATTGCGCCTTCCTGATCTGGCGCTACTGGATATTGGACTGGAAGATGATGCAGAGGGCGGTTTTGAAATTTGTCGAGTACTAAGGTCAAAATCCACCACTGTACCCATAATATTCCTTAGTGCCAGAGACAGCGATCTGGATATTATTTCAGGGCTAAGGCTGGGAGCCGATGATTATCTAACCAAGGATATCAGTCTGGCGAATCTGTGTGCCCGGGTCGCGGCGCTATTCAGACGCATGGATGCCATCACAGCCAGCCCGGAAAATGAAGACATATTTGAACGCGGCCCATTGCGCATGGATATGAATCGCTTTGTTGTAGACTGGAAAGAGAAGCGGGTCGATCTGACCCTGACAGAACTCTGGGTGGTACACACATTAGCAAAACACCCAGGGCATGTAAAAAACAGAGAGCAGTTAATGGAGGATGCACGCATTGTTGTTGATGACGCAACCATCACCTCGCATATAAAACGCATTCGAAACAAATTTATAAAGCTGGATGCCGATTTTGAATCCATTGAAACCGTATACGCAATGGGGTATCGCTGGCTTGAGCGCTAAAAGAGGCGAGCGGCGATTTTTTAACCTGTCGATACGGGCTAAATTATTGCTTATATCCGCCGTTTTATTTGTTGTGCCCTGGGCAGGGGTGCAATATATACAGGACATGGAAAATTTTTTACGCCTGAACCAGCAAACAGATCTGTTAGGGCGTGCGCAAATTGTAGCCGCCGTATTGCAGGGAAAGGCCCAGATGTTTAAACCCAGGGTGCATGTGCCTGCAGTGCCCGAAATAGATACAGACGCAGGCGAAAATGAGTTGTTACCAGATGCACAGCCAGATGCACAGCCAGAAGAGCAGCCAGAAGAGCCAGCAGAAGAGCTGTCTGAAAAAACAGCCCAGCAGGCGACACAGCCAGTATCTCACCTATATGTGAGACCACTCAGGCGTGCTATTCAGTTAGATGGGTATATGGACGACTGGCTGGATTTTGACACTAAGGCACAGGCCATAGAGCTGGGGGACAAAACGGGACTACAGAGTAAATACTTTGTTGGCTCCTATAAAAAATATCTCTATATTATGCTTCAGATCATAGATGATCACCTGGTTTACCGAAAGGCAAACAGTCTGAGCCTGGATAAAAGCGATCATATAAAAATAGTTTTAAGAGATAAAGAAGGCCAGTTAAAAACCTACATAATAGCTACCCTGTCGCCGGGCTGGATTAATGCGCAGCGAGTCGAGTTAGACGAGGGGCAATGGCGCGCGATAGCTCCAGAATATAGTATTAAAGGCGAGTGGCAGGAAACCAGAGAAGGCTACAATATTGAACTTAGAGTGCCACTGGCATTAGTAGGCGATAATCTGTCGTTTTTTATTGCCGATGTAGATGACAGCGCATCTGCAGAAATAGAGTCAACCATTGGCAGCTCGCCATCACCGGATGCACCCGGCACGGTAATAATACCCTCGCCAGAAGTTGAAAGTTTACTCAATCGTGTTATTCGGCCCGCATCACGCACCTGGGTGGTCGATAAACATAATCGAGTGCTGGCGGTGGCGGGCGATTTAAAACAGTATTCCTATCCTGTATCTAGCCCAGTGTCGAGTCCAGTGTTGAGCAATAAAAGAAGCCCTGATAACAGGGCAGAAAAAAACACTGAAGCGCAAGCGGATAAACCAGGTGCCCTCAGAGGTGCTATCCGGTATTTTTATCAACTATTGCTTAAACAGCCAGCAGATAATTTCAAAGATGACCTGTCCTATGCTTCTTATTTGCAGGATCAGTCTGTACAATCGGCACTGCAGGGAAAAGCGGCCACGAGCTGGCGAGAAACACCTGATAAACGTGTGAGAATACTCACAGCAAGTTACCCGGTTATAGAAAATGAAAAAGTGATTGGTGCGATTGCCATAGAGGAAACCAGCAATGCGATTTTGATATTACAGAACCGTGCAATGGAGATATTAATCAACCTGAGCGTGCTAACTTTTTTTATAACGGTGATTGTTTTATTAGGATATGCCACACGTCTGTCGGTAAGAATTATGCGCTTGCGCGATGAAACAGAGCGAGCGATTAGCGCAGAAGGGCGTATAGAGCGCGATATAAAACGCTCCACAGAGCATGATGAAATAGGTGATTTATCGAGAAGTTTTTCAGATATGCTGGCCAGGCTAGGGGAGTATAACCGCTATCTGGAAAGCATGGCCGGGAAATTATCCCATGAATTGCGCACCCCCATAACGGTTGTGCGCTCATCGCTGGATAACCTTACGTCTGCACAAACTGATGATGAGAGGCAAACCTATATACAGCGTGCCAGTGAAGGGGTGGCACGTTTAAGTGATATTCTTACGCGTATGAGCGAAGCGACGCGCCTGGAACAGACGTTGCAGTCTGAAAGGCGCAGCAATATCAGTTTAAAGCAGCTGGTAGAGGGGTGTGTATCGGGTTACAGGATGATATATCCGCAGCTTGAATTTGCGTTGCAGACAAATGGTGCGCAAGCGCATAACGCGTCAGAATACCCTGTACACGGTGCGCCGGAGTTGCTGGCGCAGTTGTTGGATAAGCTGGTTTCAAATGCGGTGGATTTTCATCTTCAGGGTAGTGCCATTCGAATTCGCCTGCTTAAGAAAAGCAGTTCGGTGCAGTTAAGCGTTATTAATCAGGGGCCGTGCCTGCCGGAGTATATGCGTGAAAATCTGTTCGAATCAATGGTTTCGGTGCGCGATAAGCGCGATAAACAACCGCATCTGGGTCTGGGCCTGTATATTGTCAGGTTAATTGCAGAGTTTCATCAGGCGAAGGTCGAGGCGCTGAATACGCCGGGAAGCGACGGTGTTGAAATCAGGCTTACATTTCCCCTGAAATAAATTTAAAAAGTATCATCGTCAAAACATACCTCGGCATCCATACGGCTGACGCCTGTAAGTGAGTCATATGAAAAATAATAAATTATGTAAACATTTGAAAAAAGATTTTGAGCTGGACTACATTATTCGTTTTACAGGGCAGAATAATTCATTTGAAATGATGTGTGAAAAATGCGCCACACGACTGCAGTCTAATTTCCAGCCTGATTTGTATCCGCTTGATCAGCAGCTCCTTTCCCAGGTCGAAGAGTACAACTGGCTTGAATGCGAAACCCCGTCGATAGGTGAAATGCGCTTTCCGAGTGAGCACCCTGAGCTGAAATTTATCAGTGAAAAACTGCCCAGTGAGTTTCTACAGGGTCAGAAAATTTGTGCGCTGCAGCCACACCCGCTCGAAGCGCCTCAGTGGTTTGTGCTAAACGGTGCAGGCGAGGTGTTACTTGTAGATATCGAAACCCAGCAGGTAGACAGAGTGTATCAACTGTTATCGGACTGGATTGATATAAGCCAGCCAGTGCATCTGAGTGTTTCTGCGGATGCCCGTTTTATTGCCGTAGTGAATAGCTATCATGTATATGGGGAAGTTATTGACCTTCAGGCCTCTGCCCAAACCATGAAACTTGAGCGCAGTGATTACCATGTGGAGCATTGTTTTTATCCACTGGCCTTTGTTGAGTATGGTAATAAAACGCGTTTAATACATGCAACAGACTGGAACCACCTTGATATCGTTGACCCTGCAACGGGTAACACCCTGGTTGAGCATCCTGAAGCGTTTGATAGGGATCTCTGTGAGGCATTTGATCGAGGCGCTTCTTTTCGTGGTGAGTTACTAGTTTCACCTGATCAGAACTGGATAGTAGATAATGCCTGGGAATGGCATCCTGTGGGTGTTGTTTCGAGCTGGAATATTAAAAACTGGATTGAGCAAAACCCCTGGGAGTTCCTCTCCAGTGAATCTTTACTAAATCATACAGGCAAAGAATATGTCTGGGGTCAGCCAGTGTGCTGGATAAATAATACCACAGTGTGTATTACTGGCTGGAGCAGGGATGATTGCCAGAATCTGCCAGCCGTCAGTTTTTTTGATGTGCGCACAGGCGAGCGTAGTAACTGGTTTTATGGGCCAGATGGCAGGCTGGTGTTTGATGAATATCTGTTTTCCTTTATAAAAGATAAAGGTATCGCCGTATGGGATATTAATGAAGGTGTTTGTCTGCTGAAAGACACATCGGTGAATGTCAGGCATTATCACCCTGTGGGGCGATATTTTATTGATTTCACACAGGAAGGTGAATGGTCTGTCAGGCGCTTGTCTCATTTCTCGGAACATGAGGCGGGTTAAGCTCCCTGCATAAATAGCGTTACCATGTTGTTTGTGCAGGGGGGGGGCTACTACCGAAATGGATAGAAAGGAAAGGATGCCCGCTATTGAGAAGCCGCCGTAAATACATCCCTGTAGGCTCGGCACCCGCATCCATGCGGTTGACGCTTCTCAATAGCGGGCATCCTTTCCCGTGGACCTGTTAGTCAGTTTATACCGTCAGCTTTTTTCGGGAAGTTTTATGCTGAATCGTGTGAGTAGTTATCAATGATGCAAATAATCATTTTCCGCATCAAATGCCTCGCAATAACGGGCAAGCCCATATGTTCTTTTCAGGTTGAAGGCTATTGGTGCAATGTTCACCGATGGTTGTATGCACTAGACCGGAGAAGAGCCTGCAGCATCTGATAATATTAAATATTATCAACCACTTACAGCGCTATTGCGCGATCAGCTGATTTTCTTAGGGTAAAGAAGCCAGGTTACTGCTTGTTTGATAATGTAACGGCTATACCCAGATAAAACTAAACCTTGAATAGCATGGAATCCGTGCTATTATGTGCTATATGATTGTTTCTTTTAAGAATCAGGCAACTGAAGATATATACAATGGCAAGAACACAAAAAATGCCAGAAAGCTTTGTCCTCAGTCATTATGGAGGGTGTCAGCCAGGAAGCTAGATCAGCTTGACTCTGTCGTAAAATTAGAAGAGCTTAAAGTCCCGCCGGGGAACAGGCTTGAAAATTTATCTGGCACAGGGGGCAATAGAGAAAAAGAGCATAGTATAAGGATCAACGACCAATATAGAATTTGTTTCAAATGGAGTGAATCAGGCCCATTTGATGTAGGGATTGCTGATTATCATTAGAGGTAAATATATGCACATTCCAACCCATAGAGAACCCACGCACCCTGGGGAGATGCTAAGAGAAGAATTTCTCCTGCCAATGAAAATTAGTCAACGAGATTTGGCTGATGCTATCCATGTGTCCTATCAACGTGTAAATGAACTTATAAATAAAAAGAGAGGGGTCACGCCGGGCACAGCTCTTCGTTTGGCTAAATTTTTTGGCGTTTCAGCTGATTACTGGTTAAATCTACAAGTAAGGTGTGATTTATACCGAGCACAAGAATTAGAAAAAACAGAGATTGATTCTATTAAAAATTTCAAGAAACTAAGAAAAACGGCATAACCGAGTAGCCAGAGGTATTTAACCTTCGGCTTCTATACCATCCTGCATGTATCTCTGTACAGGGCAGCTCATTTAACACTTATTATACAAAATTTATTTTATTTTTAAAATAGTTACGCTGCTGTGGCCCAGTCAATTCCCCAGTTAATTTCAGTTAATGCTCTCACATCATAATTCGTCATGCTTCATCGTTACGATGGGTGTCCTGGTAAGCTATTATTTACGCCTGTGCTGGTATGATGTCAATAGTTATTGTGGGTGTCTCAGTAAGTTTCCGGATCTGCATGGGGGGCTATATGTAAATGTGGTTCCTACCATTACTGTGAAAAAACGCCACAATTATTATTACACTTTAATTGCGGCGCTAGCAATATTCACTGACTATGAATTAGCACTGAAAAATGCTCCATCATCAGAACCATGCTCAGAAGATGAGAATTCTGACACTTCAGGGAAATCATGTTCTGGATTAGCAACATGCCGAATATATTGAAGAGTTGTGTAAACGCCAATAATACCAATAGTTTCTAATAACGCTTTATCTGTAAACCCTACATTACGTGCTTCTTGTAAAGTTCCATCAGTAACTAGGCCACGATTCCTAACAACTTCATTAGTAAAATTCAATAATGCTTGAGCTTTACCATCATTTGCTTTGCCTTTCATCGCTAAAATCAAATCATCGTGTGACAACCCGATACTTTCTCCAACTTTTACGTGAACATTTACGCAATAATCACACCGATTGAGCGCTGAAGTTAATATAGCTACCTGCTCTGTTAGTTTGCTATCAAGCTCAGTCGATGTGCTAACTTCTTTATTAAGTGCCAAGATACCTTTTAAAACATTAGGAGCATTACCTGCAACTTTAAAAAGGTTGATCACAGCACCAAATTGATTAACAGCTTCATTAAAAGCTTCTTTAGTATCGCCAGTAGCAGTACGTGTATCTATGTGTTCAAATTTTTCCATTTTCTATTCTCTATAATTGTTAAATGAAGGTGTATAAATAAGTATTGAAAACTTTCACTAGCAATTCTATTCTCAAAGGGAGTAAAATAACAGTACGCACCTTTTGGTAACCATAGAGATAATTAACAAATGTATGAAATACCACATAATCTACTCGAAGCAAAACCTAATGTTTTTAGCGAGAAATGTCCCGCTCGGTTTCTTTTGGGCAAAGTATCAGGCAAATGGAGCATGCTAATAATTGATGCCCTTCACAATAAAAATTTACGAAATGGCGAACTAATAAGAATCATAGAAGGTATCTCTCAAAAAATGCTTACACAAACATTACGTGAGTTAATGGAAATGCGGCTCATAAAAAGGCACGACATGCGGACAATTCCGCCTCATGTAGAATATGAGCTTACTAAGCTCGGAAAATCACTCCGAAAAATAATTTGTACTTTAGATCGATGGATAGAAAATAATATGTTTGAGTTAATTGAAAATAATAAATCAATACAACTAAAACGTAACTAAAAACACATAAATCGGGTAAGGGATGACTACTAATCAACCCTCCCCATACCACCCTGCATGCGGACCTAAGGACCTAATGAGACACCCACAACAGAAAACCCATTTATTAGCACATATCAATATACTTATACCTTTATCGTTACGATGGGTGTCTCATTAAGCTGTCATTAAGCTGGCTGCGGCCCAGTCAATTTCAGTTAATGCTCTCACATCATAATTCGTCATGCTTCATCGTTACGATGGGTGTCCTGGTAAGCTATTTCACACAGGAAGGTGAATGGTCTGTCAGGCGATTATCTCATTTCTCAGAACATGAGGCGGGTTAAGCTCCCTGCATAAATAGCGTTACCATGTTGTTTGTGCAGGGGGGGCTACTACCGAAATGGATAGAAAGGAAAGGATGCCCGCTATTGAGAAGCCGCCGTAAATACATC
>UOFJ01000648.1_pt1 | contig 9716 bp, 2 predicted proteins | sample 1988251 | NCBI WGS metagenome assembly UOFJ01 (sample SAMEA4712194, study PRJEB27164) | hydrothermal vent metagenome | biome: marine basaltic hydrothermal vent biome; feature: marine hydrothermal vent; material: mineral | place: Pacific Ocean | collected 2011-06-14/2011-07-23 | depth 1689 m
GGCCAGCATTTATACGACCAGCATTTTTCGGCCAGCATTTTTCGGGAAATTTTATGCTCAATCGTGTGAGTCGTTACAATAAATATTCTGCGCTACTTATAAAAGTTATTCTATTCTCGTCCCTAACCACTTCTAATTTCAAAAATCAGTCAACAACAACATTAACCCGATTAGAGACAACCCCCAGAAAAGGCACTTCCGCATAAAACTCATGCCGGCCTTTCTCCAGTGTCCAACGCAATGAATAGGGGGCCGCCTGTAATTTATAAGGTTTTTTATCCACATACCAGAGTACTTCTCTGATACTGCCCTGCACATCAAGATTAAAGGCAAGTGTATTCTGCGCGGCGGGCACCTCTGGATTACTCAACACATGCAAGTCATTATCAGGAGACAGAATGCGTATTCTGACGTCTTCTGATGGTGGCGCATTTTTTTTCAAAATCAGCACATTATCATTAAAATGCCTGTCCGGGTTATCCAGCATACTGTATTTTTCCGGCGCTAATTTATAGCCCTTTGATTTTGCCCACTCATGAAATATAAAAGGCAATTGCACAAATACGCGTTTTTCTATAAATTTTTCAGCTGTCCACTGCCCCGCCACCAGGGCGTTTCGTGTATCGACAAATAATTCTACAAAGGTGTTATCTTTGTCCGGTATATTCGTCTCTGGCAACCATTCCATCTGTTTTTTTGTACACAGCTCATTGGCAATTTTTCCGGAAAAAGCACATAGCACATAAGCGGCATGCGCATCGGGGATAGCAAACCGGGTCCTGCCATCAAAACGCGACTGGTCTTTATAAAGCTCAAGCATGATATCTTTCGCCACCACGGCTGCACTGCCTGCACCGGACAATTTTTTCATCGGTCGGGCATCATCCCTGCCCACCCATACACCGACTCTGTACTCAGGCGTATAAACAATGGTCCATGCATCTCGATAGCCCTGTGAAGTGCCGGTTTTTAACGCCGCTGGAAACGGATATTCAGTGGTTCCCATACGTGGATAAGCGGGTAATTTAGCCATCGGATCAGCTAGAAACAACGAGATCTGGCGCGCCGTATTAGCCGATAGCAGACGAACGGGGCGCGCATGAAACTGTTTATCAAACCAGTTCAATTCCTGTAAATAACCATCATTAATAAACACACCATAACTGCGCATCAACTTTTCAAGGCTGGTTGGCATAACCCCGATAACCATGCCTGCACCGTATGTACTGGCGGGCACACGATCATTGTGCAAACCCAGCTCGCGCAAAAACGCATAGGTTTCACCCAGCCCCAGATTGCGTAGCAAATTAATGGCCGGGATATTGCGCGAATTGGCTAATGCCTGGCGCGGTAATAATGGGCCTAAAAAACGTTTATCTGAATTGCTGATACCTCTGGACAATGCGGGCACATCCGCCATCACGGTTGCCGGTGTAATGACTTTTCGATCCAGCCCCAGCGCATAGACAAAAGGTTTTAACGTGCTACCAGGGGAGCGCGACTTTTGAATAAAATCAATTTCGCCCTGTTTAGCATCAAAATAATCGCTTGCACCTAACCAGGCAAGTACATCATCTGTTTCATTATCTATAACCACCGCCGCTATATTATTTGCACCAGAGCGAGTAAATTCTGCTAAACGATGCTTCGCTATTTCATGCACCCTGCGCTGCAACGTTAATGAGAGCGAGGCACGAATCAGCGGTGTGCTCGGTGCATGGCCTGACGCCTGTGCCTGGCGTAAAACGCTGCGCATTTTAAGTATCGCGTGCATCGCTTCACGTGGTCGATTTTGATGCTTTACAAAATCCATGCTCGTTAACTGACTAATTGCCAGCTCAAACTGCGCCTCACTAATTAGTGCCTGTTCCTGCAGCCCCTGCAATATTCTACGGGCACGTTGTTTCGCCCTGAATTTTCCTCGAACATTTAGCGGATTATGCAAGGTCGGTGACTGCGGAATAGCCGACAGCAAAGCGATCTGCGCCCAGCTTAAATCATTAACCGGTTTTTTATAATAACGATAAGCCGCATAAGATATGCCATGTATCTGGTTTCCATAGGGCACCCGTTTTAGATAATGACGAATAATATCCTTGCGCTCATAGCGCAGCGTCATAATAATCGCAGCAACAGCTTCCACCGCTTTATTAAAATAGGTGCGTGGGACAGGATTTTGCATTCGCGCAATTTGCATTGCAATAGTGGACGCACCGGAAATGCGTTGCTGGTTACTGATGTTTTGTATTACGGCGCGAAGTATAGCGCGAATATCTATACCCGGATGTGACCAGAATCGACGATCCTCTAGCACCAGTGTGGCTCGAATAACCCGCTCAGGCCAGCCATCAATTTCCCAGTAACCATAGCCTTCGCTATTCTCCCCCGCTAACTGCGCCAGAAAGCGCTGATCCCGATCTTCAAGTAGCAGGGTTTGCGCAGGTGAAATTAAAACGGCACCAGGTATCGCTTTAGCTAAAATAGACAGCAACAGTAACAGCAGTAGCAGTGCTGTGAAAAAAAAAACCTGCCACTTTTTACTCAAATTCTCAAACCGCTTGAACATCTGCTTTAACCTAAACTCATCAGTTGAACGCCTCAAAGTGTGCTTCTGAGAGCGTGTTTAGCGTAGTCAAAAAGGGAGTGAATGGCCCAGTCCTTCGCGAGTTTTTTGACATAGCTAAACGTGCTCTCAGATGTGCAATTTGAGGTGTAGCGTCATCACCGGACGGGTGAATAGCAGGACCATATAATATTAAATATTTTCAATAGCTTACCGGACTATTGCGCGTTCAACTGATGAATTTAGGTTTAAGGTTTACTAATATCGCTTGTCTGCGAAACAGCCTTCACTTTCTCTATAACTATTCTCACCCCATTACTGTTGCCATTCACCGCTTCGTCGTACATCATTTCTGCATAGGCCGCCGGCTGTATATAGGAGCCTGGAATGGTTGCGCGCGTGCGAAAGTAAAAATTGTAGGTACCCTTAGGTAGCGAATCATAAAAATACGCGACCTGATCATCATAAAAGGCGGTGTAGGATGGTGCAGAGGTATTACGGCCTTTGGGCCTGGCCTCTGGCGGTGCGGTGGCCAATGCCGGATTCAATGGCTCAAGCCCCGCTGCAAGCGGCACAATAATCGCAACATGATTTCTATCCACCGGGTTTACAATTTCCACATGCTCCTCTATTACCTGAGCCACTTCAAATATCTGCGATGTGCCTGCCTCATCCAGTACAATGCGTTTAAACGGCAAATCATCAGGTTGTAGTTTGAGCATTTCGCGCTTTACCACAAAGCCATTAGCAAGGGCTTTTACCTGGCTGCCATCGGCTTTGGCAATATAACGCGTGTTGCTCAACACGATTAAAGGGCTCGCTTCGCTTGCCTGCTCTGAGGCAAATGATATGGCCCCAGTACTGTTAATCTGCTGTGTCTGTAATATACGTTTACCCAGATCCAGCGTTGATTTTTTAGCCCCTTCACTAATCTCTACTGTCATCTCAACTGAGGTTTTCGGTTGCGATGAGAGCACTTCTGATAAAGCAATTAACGCCGATGCATTGGCATTGGTACTGCCCCAGCCATCGCCCTTGCCCAGCGTTACAATGCCATTAATCAGCGTTTGCGTTTTATCAAACCCGGCCTCGCGTAAATAATCCGGTGTAATGGCCGCCGCTCTTAGCACCTCGGATAAGGTTCTTGTCTCAGAGGGTAATATGAGCGCGTTTCTATGCGAGGCTGTGGCCTGCAAACCGCCATAAATCTCTTTGCCCTGGTGCAAACGAAAAACGATATCATCCCAGAGTTTTTTATAGAGTTTAGTCATCTGTTTTTTAGTCTGCCCCTGCTGCGCATCTGGGCTTTGGCTTAATGCCACAATCACCTGGGCGAGGCTTTCTGTATCAAGATACTGTGCTTTTCGCGCAAGCTCAGCCGCATAACTTGCTTCTATATGCCCTGCACGTGCCAGGGCTGCCAGCGCCCAGCTCCTGTCGGCATAGGACTGGCCTGTAATATAGTATTGATAATTTGAACGCAATGACGCTTTAAGGGTGTCAATCAGTTCACTGCGCAAGGCCTCATTTACATTAAAACCTGCACTCTGTGCTTCCACCATAAACATCAGCGACCAGGCAGTTAACGACACATAGCCATCTGAACCTGGCCAGTAGCTGATCAGACCATTACTGGCTTTAGACTGTTCTAACCAGACCAGCGTATCTTTAATCACTTTCTGCCTGACGCTATCATTTGCGGCATTATTTAATAAACCAGAGAATTTCTCAGATGCCAGCTGCGCACGTGCTTTACTTAAGCGCTGTTCAGTACAACCGTGAGGATACTCCAGTAAATAACTTAAACCCGCACTCATACGTATCATGGCAGGTTGGGTTGAAACCAGCAGCGAACGGTTAAGTGTTCCCGGCCTTACATCCCCTGGCAAAGCCTCCAGTGTTTGTGCTTTAGCATCTTTTAGCGCATAAATTTTTCGTATTTTTAGCGCTTTTCTATCCGCTTTTATCGGTATTTTAACTTTATAGGCATCGGATACCTTATCTGCTGTGCGCGAGACCGCTACGCTCACCTCCACTTCATTGCGCGCCCGCTTACCCTCAGAGGTATAAGCGGGCGTAGGCACGGAGAGCTGATATTCGATTCTCTGCGGTATTTTTTTATTCCACATAAATGATTTACTATCCGATTCCAGCAGCGTTAAGCCATCTACTTTAATCTGTGCGATGCCTTTTCCACCTTCACCATCTACAACACGGCCAATCGAAATGGCGCTAAAACTATCGCCGGGTCGTACAAATCGCGGTAATGATGCCTGCACTATGACCGGCAGGCGCACCGCAACCTGGCCTTTATAAAAACCGAATTTATCTTTCCCACTCACCACTTTGGCGCGTACTTTAAAATTGGTCAGGTTATCCGGCATCTGTATCGTGACACTCGCCTTACCATTTTTATCAACCACAATGCGAGGATTGAAATAAGGCACTGGGCTGAAGTTTTTACGCACCGTCACATTATCTATCAGCTGGTCAGCCTCTGCACTTGCTCTCACTTTACCCCCCCCACCCGGCTGCTCCTGATAAGGAAAATAACCCAGCACCAGATTGCGTGTATCGCGCAAGCTGGTATAGATGTCCCTGCTGCGTATAAAATCAGGCAATGGGTCGATGCGTTGTTCACTGCCCAGCGACAAAACCGCCTGGTCCACTAGCCACAACACCACCTCACCGGAAAGTGCGCGCCCCTTATTGTCTTTTAACGAAATATCAACGACCAGCTTCTCACCCGGCATTACTTTCTTTTTATAATCCAGTGCCATATTCACTCGATGCGCTGAGGTATCAACATTAATTAATACGCTAGCGGCCAGGGTTTGCGGTTTACCTAAATCAATACTGGAGGCTTTGGTATTGGCGTTACGCCCACGCATTAATAAAAAATGCACCGGCAGGCCGGGCATATCCGATTTTCTGACTTTTACTGAATAACGCGCCACCCCACCTCTTACATTAACCCATTCATAACGGTTTTTGCCATCTGGCTGCTCAACAATTGCCAGTGCCCGGGCAGTCTGGAAAGGGCTTTCCAGTATCAGTTTTGCAGTTTCTCCCGGCGCATATTTATTTTTGTCGGTGCTCACCTTAAAGACTTTAGTCGGCGCACTGGACCAGCTAACAGGCTCTTTACCGCCTGCAAACATATCCACTTTAACCGACTGCATACGGCCCATTTTATCCCGCGATTCAATCTCGATTATATACACACCGGCTTTTTTAATCGGCAGTTTTAATGTGCGTATTTTTGCTGTGCTGCTAAAGGTTTTTTCAAATACTTTTTCATCAACCACTTCAGTTACATATTTGGCAACACCCTGGGAGAAATCCCCCGCCTGTAAATGTGAGTGCCACTGGCGCTGTTGCATCGTAACCACTACCTGCTGGCCCACGACATTTTTACCTAATGCATCGGCAACAAGAATCTCGGCTAAAATATTATCTACATTTTCAGTATAGCGAGGCACCTTTAACCCCAGTACAAAGGGCGGCAATGCTAGCGTTTCAAAGGTGTCTGTCACGGTTTGGTCATCCTCACCTGTCACCGTCGCTTCAATGATATAGCGACGCGACTGAGCGCTTTCCTCTGTTCTCGGGTCGAGCTCAATTGTGGCAATACCACTATCATTGGTCTCACCCTGTTTTGTTATCACCGGCGAGGATTTAAAGCGCCCCTGATGACTAAAGCGTGCATCGGTAGAGTAGAAGAATCCCGCTTTTGCTGCGGGTGTCCAGGTATAGGGGAATTGCGTAACACGCCAGTTCACAGGGCGCTTAACAACCTTGCCACCAGCGTAGTAGCGCGCATCAAGATTAACTTCAAACGCCGCGTCCAGGCCTGTCTTAGCCGGTCCATTCATTAGCAGCTCAAATTTAGGCAAGCGATACGCTTCTTTTTGAAACTCAACTTCACCACAGCGTCTTCTGGAGGAGTTATACGTGTAACGAAAGTATGCCGTGTAATAACCCGTGGGTAGTTTATCCTCTTCAAACTTATGATAATAACTGCCATCTTCTGTGGGTTTCAGCGGATAAATCCACTCAAGCCCCCCCGGACCACTGACCACTATTTCAGGTTTACTCATTTGCTGATAGTTAAACACGCCGTGTTTAACGTTTCGAATATAGCCTTTAATATGTACCCCATCTTCGGGTTTATAAACCGGTCTTTCAGTGAACATGTGGCAAACATTTTCACCTTGCTTATCATAAACATCATTATTGTATTGTGTCCATTCAAGCCATCTGTTCCAGTCTGTGCTCCACAGCTGATTAGCATATATATCAGGTGCATTCTGTGGATTGAGCACCAGGGTATCCGCATTTTTTTTCACCACAATTCGATTAATGGTGTCTCGACTATTATGCGGGACCTTCCAGCTATACATGCCGCTAGAATCAGTCCTCGCCTCCAGGATATTGCCTTTCTGGCCATGCACTTCTATGCTGGCACCCGACACCGGCAGGCCTGTGGCCAGAGAGCTCACTACAAAGCGCACATGCTCTGGCTCATTGATGGTCGACAGGCTTAAGTCTGTTACCTGTATGCGCACCCAGGTACGTGATGAGCTCTGATCCAGTTTGCGCATGCCCACCAGATAAGTACCGGGTTTGTTGCGCCCCGCAATACGCTTCAGATAGGGTTTTAAATCCAGGCCGAATTTCGCCGTGCCCCCTTTAAGCGCCAGGTCTACGATTTGGGAAACCGATGCAGCCCCCAGCGCTTTAATACGCGTGGTTAACTCATGATGAGAAGCCAGCTGGTTAATATTGGTATATTTTCCGGGCATCTCCCCGGGTGCCTGTGGCCGCTCTTCCTCATCGACACTGATCGGAGAATCACCAAATGACCAGAAACCCAGATCAAGTGGATCTATTGGGTGAATACGCAAGTCCAGCCGATCAAAACCGCGCCCCTTCAGTGGCAGCATCTGCGGCCCTAGTCGCTCCACCACCCCCTGGCCCACTTGCCAGTCCAGAAAATCTGGCTGTTTTGGGAAAAACAAAAAGAGTTTACTGGGCCCGCCCATTGTTAGTGTTCTACCCCGGCTATCCTCCACCGCTGTAGGCTGAAGACTGACCTGATAAAGCTGATCATTAAGAAAGTCGCCGCGCACAACAAGCTGGCGGCCATTGCTGCTATAGCTCACATTTGTAATTGACGGTGTGATATGCACAAGATTTCGTGCGCCAACGGGATCAATGCCCGCCAGGCGTGAAGAAAAACCCAGCTTAATTTCCCGCTCGCTAGCGCTACACTCAATCGCCTGCTCTTTAGCGTATTGACTGCCCTCACTGGTTACTGGATAGGTATTCGCTGAGCAGCCTGCATATTCAAGTTCAAAGGGTCTGGACGTTGCAAAATCAATTTTATAAAAAGACTGTTCAATATCCTCATCCAGAGAAAGGCGCAGATGCACCTGCGTTAACATGCCATTGGGAATTTTATTGCTAAGACTAATCACATAAGCGGCATTATCTGTGCGACTGGAACGCTCTATCACCTTGATTTCAAAATCGCTTTTTTTCAACCAGTGGCTTTGCGTTGCATCCAGCCCAGGCAATGGACGAATTTCAATGGCCAGCATCTGCTTAAGCGTCTGTGCATTAATGGGGGATGCAAAGGTCAGTGTAATTTCATCCAGTGCAGGCAGATCAGTTTCGCCCTTTGCGGGCACCGAAGACAACGGCGCACTGACCAGGGTCACCAGCTCGTTTTTCGTTCTGCTGTGTTTCCAGCTAAATCTGGACAGCGGTGGCCAGGCCTCAGCAGGGCGAAACTGTAAGGTTTTTTTATCCAGCCAGGTATAGGCTCCAGGATGTTGCGGCTCAAGTGTTACAAATTTTTCCGGGTAATCCTCGGCACTGCCGGGTGCTTTACCCACCGCTGATTTAAAAAACAGTGTGACAGGATCCCAGCTGCGTAAAAATTTGTCGGGCACCAGTGTGGCCCCTTCAGGCTGCAAGGTATTATCGAGCAGTTTTTTTGCGTAGCTGGTACTGGGGAGTAATGCCACAAATACGATAAGCGCGAATACGATAAAAAAGAAGGCGCGTAAAAATGAGGCCGGTTTAAGCATCACTAAATTCATTGATAATTTATTCATTAATATATACATATTTATGGCCATATTCATGGCTTATTGTGTTTTTTGCGAAATGAGCTGCTGATATTCAAGCATCACCGCCTGTGGAGGGCCCTGGGAAGGTTTATCCAGCCCCACCAGCGCGGGCTGCACACTCACCATCGACGGGGTATCTACGGGTAAATTAACCGCCAGGTAATAACGCCCTGCCTGCAGCCTGTGCTTTTGTGTAACGCCTCGCCCCAGCACCTGTGCCTGAGCGTTATATAACGTACACTGTGCGATATCTATGGAGGCCTTCACACCAACGCCTATCTGGCGCTCTACACCCTGTGCATTATCCAGCTCAAAGCTATAAAGACGCGCCTGCCCGGGGTATAAACTTAGCGCCTTACCCAGGCCTTCTTCAAGTGCTGAGAACGGTGCTTTATGCAAATAAAGTGTATCGCGTAATGGCTGGCCGTTGATGCTTTCAAATTCAAGATAGGACTCGCCTGCGGGTAAAAACACACTGTCACGCATAGCCGTTTCATAAACCAGCAGAGACTCATCCAGACCCGGAATACCCTTGCGCAAGATCACCGGTGCTTTTGTGGACAGGTTAAATAAACCCGCTTGCTGTAAATTAAACCTCAGTACTTCTACTGGTTTTTTAAGGGGCCGGCTAATGGATTTACTCAGGTTTTCATCCCTTAACGCAACAGGCACGGTATCGGGCACGGTATCGCCAGGTGCGGCTGCACGATAGGGCTGTGCTAGCCAGAGCACATGCAGGCCTTCACTGTGGCGCATGCTCACCTGGGCATCATCATATAGTGTCAGTTGTGAGCCAGCGGAAATATTGCCCTTTTTATCAACCGCAACAAGATTTAACTGCTGGCCATAACTGTGCAATTTCACCCCACTGGCTTTTTCTGCCTGCGTTAATTTAACGGCAAAGTGAAAATAGCCTGAAGCGGCAAAATGTCGCCGAAAAATTCTCTTATGGGCAACCACATTAGCAACATGGCTGTCTGCAAGTGGTTGAACACTCACTGAAAGCGGGTGCACTG
>UOFJ01000068.1_pt1 | contig 9597 bp, 6 predicted proteins | sample 1988251 | NCBI WGS metagenome assembly UOFJ01 (sample SAMEA4712194, study PRJEB27164) | hydrothermal vent metagenome | biome: marine basaltic hydrothermal vent biome; feature: marine hydrothermal vent; material: mineral | place: Pacific Ocean | collected 2011-06-14/2011-07-23 | depth 1689 m
ATCTGATTGCGAGATTCTGTTTCGTAAATACCGCCCAGTACAATGGTATCCCCATTGTCTACCAGTACCTGCGTGGTGACCTGGCGGGTATCAATACTGGGGATATTGGCAAATACTTCACCGACGGCATCTTTATTAACCGATAAATCCATAATAATGCGATCATCCGGGGTAATTTGCGGCGTTACATTAATGCTTAATACCGCCTTTTTAAACTGCACCTGTGTAGCACCGCTTGAGGTGGCCGACAGGTAGGGTATTTCTACCCCCTGCTCAATAAAGGCTTCATGGCGATCGGAGGTAACAACCCGGGGGCTGGAGACAATCTCACCATCGCCTTCTGATTGCAGCGCGGATAATTCCAGATCCAGCAGGTTGCCGCCACTGAGTACGGTAAAGGCAATGCTACCCGCGGCCCCTACGGTGGGCAGGTTTACATTCAGGCGGTCTGCACCAGCGGGTGCGGCCACCGGGAAGGGATTGCCGGTGGCGTTGGTATTGGCAAGGGCGCTGTCGGTTATGGTGTTTGCACCAGTAAATGTGCCGGTGGTGGAGTTAATGCCGTTGTTGCCATTAGCCTGCACACCGGTTGCACCAAAGCGCACGCCGAGTTCTTTTTTGAAATCGTCTGTGGCAATCACAATTCTCGATTCAATTAAGACCTGACGCACGGGGATGTCGAGTTTCTTTAGCGTGCGCCGAATTTCAGATATAACGGTGTCGGTGTCTTTAACGATCAGGGTGTTGGTGCGCTCATCCATAATCACGCTGCCTCGGGGGGAGAGCAGGCTGAGACTGCCGTCATCGCCGGATCCCTCAAATAACTGTGCCAGATCGGTGACTTTTGCAAAGTTAATTTCGAAAAAGGCACTGCGTATAGGGGCCAGCTCGGTGACCTGTTGCAAGGCTTCAAGGTCGAGTTTTTCCTGGGCGGCAATCTCTTCGCTGGGCGCAATTAACATGACATTGCCCGATTCACGCTTGGATAAACCTTTGGCTTTTAGAATAATATCCAGCGCCTGATCCCAGGGAACGTTTTTCAGGCGCAGTGTCAGGTTGCCATCTACTGAGTCGCTTACAACAACATTTAAGCCAGTAAAGTCGGCAATCAGCTGCAATACGGCGCGCACCGGAATGTCCTGGAAGTTTAACGACAGGCGTTCTCCGGTGTAGCCAAATTTAGCTTTTTTCTGTTCTTCCAGATCGGCTTTTGAGATCGGTATAAACTCTATGGTAAACAGTTTATCTGTCTGATAGGCCAGGTGGGTAAAGTTTTTGTGGCTGGGCTCGATCAATATACGTGCATTGCCATCAATCTGAAAGCTGTCGATGGTTTTAACCGGTGTTGCAAAATCCAGCACATCAAGGCGCTGGTGCAAATCTTTGGGCAGTGTTGTGTTTGAGAAGCTAACCACAATTTTGCCAAATTCTTCGCTAATGTCCATTGGGATGCTGGCTTCTGTCAGGTGCAGCAGCACGCGGCCTTCACCTTTCTCGCCGCGGCGAAAATCAATCTTTTTCACCGCTTTGCCGGTGCTGCGCTCACGTGTGGAGGTGATGTCTGCAAGCCCGCCTTTGGACGCCGGTGTGGCATGAGAAGCTTCACTTTCCAGGGTAATGGATACGGTGTTGCGGTGAACCTCTACAGTGTAGGGTACGGTTTCTGAGAGGTTCAGAATAACCCGGGTTTTGTTTTTAACACTGACCGCGGTAATGGACTGGGCAACACCAATGCCAATTTGTTGTTTGCCTTTTGCTAAATTGCTTTTGGTGTTATTAAAATCAAAGGCAATTCTTGCGGGGTTATCAATGTTAAAGCTGAGCGGCTTGTCGGTCACTTCAGATAAACGAATATTGATCTGTAAGCGATTGCCTGGCAAAGAAGTGTAGTTAATTTCTTCAATGTTATTGGTGTTTGCATATGATAGCTGCAGGTTTAAACCTGACAGCACGGCCAGTATGAAGCTAAAAAATAATCTTTTTTGCATTGAGTTTTTAATACCTGTTAGTGCGCTTTTCATGTGATTGCTCCATACCCTTCTTATTTTGAACCAATGGCAAGTGCAGCGGTGCGTTCAATATAGCCGCCTATCCCATCCGGTATTATTTCAATGATATCGATCTGTTTTTCGGTGACAGAAATAATCTGCCCTTCGTTTTGTCCCGCATAGTTACCTGTCTGTATGCGGTGAACTACGTTGTTTGGATCTTTTACCAGACCCCAGGTGTTTTCATGCTGTGTCAGGATGCCGACCATTCTGAGTGTGTCCAGCGGGTAGGATTCCAGCGGTTCTTTGGGCCGAGTGGCATTAGGGCGCAAGCTATTGCTAACCACTTGCTGGCTTTGCTCTTCTTCAAAGGCCGCTTCAAACGGATCTCTTAGCTCTACTGCCGAGTAAGTGAAGTTTTTATAGGGCTCAAACGTGGGCAGGGGCTGTACGCTGCCCAGGTGCTTGGACTTGGTTTCTTCAATATAGGCATGCAGGTCTTCATTGCTCTGGGTGCAGGCACTGAGTGCAGCGCTTGCAAGCAGTAAAAATAAAGGCTTAAATTTCGGGGACATTCTTAAACATCCTCTTGTTCATCAAGATACTGATAGGTCACCGCCGTTACTTCCATTTCGAGCAGCACCCCCGAGCCTTTTTTATTCTTGGGCTTTTTAATGCTGATATTGCGCATAGTCACAATACGCGGCAGTGCGGCAACGCCGCTCACAAATTTACCAAACTCATGGTAGCGGCCGGTGACACGAAGTTTTATCGGGAACTCGGCATAGAATTCTTTTGGCGACAGACCCTCAGGCTTGAAATATTCTATTTCAAGGCCACTGGCAATGCCGGTTTGTGATATGTCGGTGAGCAGTGATTCGATCTCGGTCTGGTTGGGCAGCTGGCGCAGTAAGGCACCAAAGGACTGTTTCATTTCATCAAGTTGCTGAGCATAGGCTTCAAGGTTGGCCGCCTTGCTTTGTTTTTTGTCAAAGGTCGTCCTGAGTGTCTGCTCTTTTTTCTCCGCCGCTTCCAGCTTTTCCAGCTGCTTGGTGGTATCCAGGAAAACCGTTGCACCCCCGGCAATCAGGCAGAGGACGAAAATCAGCAGAACTTTTACAACGGTGGGTGCGCTGCCAATTTTTTTGATGTCATTGACTTCAATACTACTGAGGTCAATTTCATTTAATTTTGATAGGTCCATTTATAAATCCTCAGCTTTATCGGTTGTTGTTTTAGGTGCAGATTGTTGTGCAACTAATATAAACTTGCTGCCCCGACCGTCTTTGCGTGTGCTTTCAATAACCTGTAACCGGGGTTTTGTCATCCAGTCAGAGGCGTCAATATTGCGCATATAGGCGGATACTCGACCATTGGATTCGGCAATACCATTAATGGTAATGTTAGCGCCTTCCTGCTTTATTTTTAATATGTGCAGGCCTTCGGGTATGGTGCGCACAATTTCATCAAAAAGATGTACAATCTGTGGGCGTTTTTGCTGTAACGATTGAATAATTTCCATGCGCGATAGCAGTTTGGCTTTCGTGTCTTCCAGATCCTTGATTTTTAACAGTTCAATGTCGAGGCGCTTAATTTCGTTATCCAGGATGGTATTTCTGCCATTCTGGTGGCTTATCATGCCGGAGATGTTGATATGCACCAGCGCCATGATGGCGGCGGTGAGCAGGAGCGCGAGACTCATATGCGTTAAAAATTGCTGAGTCTGCTCTTTGCGCAAGTCCTCACGCCATGGAAGCAGGTTAATATGTGCCATTAGTCGAAACTCCTCATGGCCAGGCCACAGGCAATCATTAGCGCGGGAGCATCATTGCTGAGCGCCTGAGAATTCACTTTGTTAGACAGGCCCATCTGCGCAAATGGGTTAGCAACAATGGTGTCTATACCCAGTTGCGTGGCGATGAGTTCGTCGATGCCAGCAATGGATGCACAGCCACCGGCCAGGGCTATCATGTCTACGGATTCGTGTTGCCCGGAGGTGTAGAAAAATTGCAGAAAACGACTGACCTGCTGAGCCATATTTTCCTTGAAGGGCTCAAGCACTTCCGGTATGTAGTTATCCGGCAGGCCGCCAACTTTTTTCAGCCGCCCCGCCTCTTCATAGGCCAGGCCATAACGGCGCATAATTTCTTCAGTGAGCTGTTTGCCACCAAAGGCCTGCTCACGGGTATAGATTAATTCGTTGTTTTCAATGACATTGAGGCTGGTCATGGTAGCCCCTACATCAAGCACCGCTACTACATTGGCAGAGTCATTGCCCGCGTCACTTAACTGAAATTTGCCGGTGGGTAATAAGCTGGCGGCTTTCTCGATGGTGTAGGCCTCGACATCAACCAGTTTGGCGGTGAGTCCGGCCATTTCGGCAACCGCGGTGCGCATCTCTACATTCTCACTGCGTGAGGCTGCGAGCAGTACGTCTACGGTGTCGGGGTTGCCGGCTGTTTCGTTAAGTACCTGGAAATCGAGGTTTATCTCTTCCAGTGGGTAGGGAATGTACTGGTCCGCTTCGAGTTCGATCTGTAGCTCCATTTCGCTATCTGACAAGCTCGATGGCATGGTGATAACCTTGGTTATGACCGAGGAACCCGGCACCGCAAGGGCGGTATGCTTACATCTGGAACCCGATTTTTTTAATGCTCGAATTAATGTTTCACCCACCGCTTCAACGTCCTGAATGTTCTTCTCAGTAACCGCGTTCGCTGGTAAAGGCTCAACCGACAGGCTTTCTACCTGATAGTCGGCATCGTTTTTCGATAGTTCAACGAGCTTGACAGAGGTCGAGCTGATGTCTATTCCCAGTAGTGAAGTTTTCTTGCGTTTCAGTTGAAACACGTTTTGTACTCCTTAAAAATCCGCTTTGAGTATAAGTAGTTATAGTTCTTTCATGTGGTTTTGCATTAAATACTAGCCGCAAGTGCCGAATAATACTAGCCTATTTTGAAATTCATGTCGCCTGAAATACGTTCTAAGACTATAATTCACCCACACAAAGTGTCAGAATGGTTTTATTTCAAGGGCATAAAAATTTGCCAGGCAGCGTTTTAAAACCCTGTCTGGAATATGCCAGGTACTTGAAAAACAAGCTATTTTTCTGGCTTTAAGCAGTTTTTATGCTACCTGAGCACTCGTTTGCTCAGGCGATTGTGCACCTGCTAAGGGTGCTTAAAGGATAAGTTTAATAATATGCAAAATTTCTTAAAATTTCTTCGAATTAGTTCGAAAATTTTTATTGTGCTGTCGATATTGTGCTTTACGGGGCTAATTGGGCTCTATCTTTACCTCGAACCCAAGCTGCCATCCATTGAAGGATTGAGCGAAATTCAGTTGCAGGTTCCGTTGCGTGTGTATAGCTCGGAAGGTGGGCTGATTGCCGAGTATGGGGAGAAGCGTCGTTCGCCTAAAAAGATTGAAGACATACCGCTGGCCCTGCGTCAGGCTTTTCTGGCGGCTGAAGATGACCGCTTTTATGAGCACCCGGGGGTTGATTATCAGGGTATTCTGCGTGCCGCTATGGTGCTTGTTACGACGGGTAAACGGGGTCAGGGGGGGAGTACGATTACCATGCAGCTGGCGCGGAATTTCTATCTGAGTCGCGAAAAGACCTTTGGTCGGAAATTAAATGAAATCTTCCTGGCGTTGAAAATAGAACAGCAATTGAGTAAAGACAAGATATTGGAGCTTTATCTGAATAAAATTTATCTGGGCAATCGTGCCTATGGAGTGGCAGCGGCTGCGCGCGTGTATTATGGCAAGACACTGGACGACCTTAGCCTCTCGCAATTGGCTATGATTGCAGGTTTGCCAAAGGCTCCGTCAAAATATAACCCCATTGTTAACCCGAAACGGGCACTGCAGCGACGAAACTATGTATTAAAGCGTATGTTAGAGCTGGGCTATATTAGTGAGGAGGATATGCGTTTTGCCAAAGCGCAGTCGGTCTCTGCTGGCCTGCATAAATCTCAGGTGGAGGTTTCCGCTTTTTATGTTGCCGAGATGGTGCGCTATGAAATATCGCGCCAGTTTGGTGAAGAGGCTTACACCACAGGCCTGAATGTTTTTACAACGCTTGATGGACGCTTGCAGAATGCGGCCAACCGTAGTTTGCGTCATGCGCTGCAGGCCTATGATCGCCGCCATGGATACCGTGGCGCTGAGCAGCAGGTGGATTTGAGCCCAGAGGGGGTGGAGTTTACAACCCAGGAGCAGGAAATGCTCTGGGAGGAGTCCGTTGAAGACCTGAGTGTGGTTGGCGCAATGCACCCGGCGTTGGTGCTTGAGGTTGCAGATAAGGGTGCCAGGATTTATCTGGAAGGGGGGCGTCTTATTCAGCTGGACTGGGAGGCGATGAAGTGGGCAAAGGCATTTATTAATAGAAACAGGCAGGGCAAAGAGCCCAGAGAAGCGAGCGATATTCTAAAAAAAGGCGACATCATTCGAGTTTATAAGGAGAAAGACAAATGGCATCTGGGGCAGGTGCCGCAAGTGCAGGGCGCGCTCACCTCGCTGCGCTCAAATGATGGGGCATTACAGGCACTGGTGGGGGGCTATGACTTTCATAAGAGTAAATTTAATCGTGCAATGCAGGCTAAACGCCAGGCGGGTTCCAGTTTTAAGCCGTTTATTTACAGTGCGGCGTTAAGCAAAAACTACACAGCAGCAACCTTAATCAATGATGCGCCGGTGGTGTTTCATGATTCTACAATGGAGGGCACCTGGCGGCCGGAGAATTACAGTGGAAAATTTTTTGGCCCAACCCGTTTACGTGAGGCATTAGTGAAGTCTCGAAACCTGGTGTCTATTCGTATTTTACGTTCTATAGGCGTGCGCTATGCGACTAATTTTGCTAAAAAATTCGGTTTTGACTCCGCTCGCCTGCCACACAATCTGTCGTTGGCACTGGGCAGTGGTGAAATGAGCCCATTGCAACTTTCCAGAGGTTTTGCGGCATTTTCCAATGGCGGCTATCGCATTAAGCCTTATTTTATACAGCGAATTGAAGACCTTAAGGGAAATATATTGTTTGAGGCGGACCCGGAAGTGGCCTGTGTCAGGTGTGAGTTAAAGGCTCGCGGCATTTCATTATCCCAGCCATTAGTGGCATCGGCCAATGAGCAGGAGCGAGAAAAGGCGGAGCAGCTTCGCCAGGAGCAGTTACTGAGTGCGGCATTGCAGAATAAGCAGAACAGCCCTGTTTCAGTAAAGCGCGATGGTGCTGACACAGTGGCTGGCGTAGAAGGCAAAAAGGCTGTGATTGAGCCTGGGGGGTCAGAAACGGGGCTGGGCTATAAATTGCCTCGTCAGGCTGAAAGAGCGGCAGATGCGCGCGTTATTTATATTATGAACAGTATTTTGAGGGATGTAATAAAGCGCGGTACGGGGCGCAGGGCGTTGGTTCTGGGGCGCTCAGACCTGCACGGTAAAACCGGTACCACCAATGATCAGAAAGATGCCTGGTTTAATGGTTTTAATAATAAGCTGGTGGCAACGGCCTGGGTGGGTTTTGATCAGCAGAAACTGTCTCTGGGTAATTATGAAACGGGCTCAAAAGCGGCCTTGCCGATGTGGATCGAGTTTATGAAAACGGCGCTGGAGGGTATGCCGGAAACCCGAATGCGCCGCCCGGAAAGGCTGGTTAATGCTAAAATTAACGCAGAAACGGGTGAGCTGGCTAACGCTACGGACACCAATGTTGCGTTTGAGATATTTCGCGCTGAACGGGCTCCAAAATCGATGTCGGCGGCGAAAATCCCGTCGGGTGTTGATGAGTACAATGTGATTCCTGAGCAGTTGTTTTAATACGTTAAATTAGAGATAGCTATGTGCGGTATTTGCGGTGAATTTAGATTTGATGGCCAGCTGCCTGATCTGGCGCGTATCAATAAAATGATGTCGCGCCTTGAGCGTCGAGGGCCCGATCATGGTGGTTCATACTCGGATGGGCCGGTGGCCTTTGGACACCGCCGTCTGGCGATTATTGATCTCTCCGAGCATGCTAATCAGCCGCTGATTGACCCGCAGTCGGGGCTGGCACTGGTGTTTAATGGCACGATTTATAATTTTCCTGCGCTACGTGCTGAGCTGCAGGCCAAAGGCTATCATTTTTTCTCAAGTGGCGATACTGAAGTCATTTTAAAGGCCTATGCTGAGTGGGGTGAAGCCTGTGTGGAGCGCCTGCATGGCATGTTTGCGTTTGCAATATGGGATATGCGCAAACAGCAACTGTTTCTGGGGCGTGATCGTTTAGGGATTAAGCCACTGTACTACAGTGTTAATAACAACCGCCTGCTGTTTGCCTCCAATGCGCAGGCTTTACTGGCCACAGCCGATGTGGATACCTCCATTAACCCTGTGGGGCTGCATCATCAGTTGACACTGCATGCGGTTATCCCCGCGCCGCATACCATTTTAAACGGCATTCAGAAAATGCGCCCGGCACATTGTATGTGTTTTAAGGCGGATGGGGGGTATGCGCAGCGTGAATACTGGACACTTAAGGCCTGTCGCCCGGCACAAAAAATGGATGAAGTTGAGTGGGTTGAGGCAATACGTGAATCGCTAAAAGCGGCGGTGGAGAAACGCAAAACCATTGCCGATGTGCCGGTGGGTGTGTTGTTGTCGGGGGGGATTGATTCGTGTTTGCTAGTTGCTCTGTTGTCCGAGGCAGGGGTGGGAAACCTTAAAACGTTTACCGTAGGCTTTGAAGATCAGCCGGAGGAGAAAGGCAACGAGTTTGAATTCTCCGACCAGGTGGTGGATAAATTTGGCACTGAGCACCACAAGTTTTTTATTCGCAATGATAAGGTGCTGGATTATTTGCCCGATACGGTCGGTGCAATGGCTGAGCCGATGGTGGGGCAGGATGCGGTGGCGTTTTATATGCTATCGGAGCAGGTCTCACGTGAAGTGAAAGTGGTACAGAGCGGGCAGGGGGCGGATGAGGTGTTTGGTGGGTATTTCTGGTATCCGCAGATGCATGAGGCGCAGGGGGAGGAGGATCTGCAGCGTTTTGCCTCACGCTATTTCGACCGCGATCATGAGGAGTATCTGCAAACGGTGAGTGGCGCTTTTCAGGGCGAAGATCATACCAGTAAGCTTATTTCCGGCTTGCTGGCAAAGGGCAATGCGGATGAGTATCTGGATAAGGTGCTCAGGCTGGATGTGACAACGCTGGTGGTAGATGACCCGGTGAAGCGAGTGGATAATATGACCATGGCCTGGGGGCTGGAAGCCCGCGTGCCTTATCTGGATCATCAGCTGGTTGAGCTGGCAGCGAGTATGCCGCCAGAGATGAAGCTGCAATCGGGGGGTAAGCATGTACTGAAAAAAGTGGCCCGTGGGCGGGTGCCTGATGCAGTGATAGATCGCCCCAAAGCTTATTTTCCCGTGCCTGCAATGAAGTATGTGAGAGGCGAGTTTCTGGGGTTTATGCGCGACATTTTACACAGTGATACGGCCAGGCAGCGAGGCTTGTTTCAGCCTGAGTATGTAGAAAAGTTATTGCGCAGCCCAGAGCGTTATCATACGCGCTTGCAGGGCAGTAAACTGTGGCATCTGGCGTTGCTGGAAATGTGGTTGCAGCGCAATGTTTAGC
>UOFJ01000666.1_pt1 | contig 9521 bp, 5 predicted proteins | sample 1988251 | NCBI WGS metagenome assembly UOFJ01 (sample SAMEA4712194, study PRJEB27164) | hydrothermal vent metagenome | biome: marine basaltic hydrothermal vent biome; feature: marine hydrothermal vent; material: mineral | place: Pacific Ocean | collected 2011-06-14/2011-07-23 | depth 1689 m
CGTGTTTCCTCCACCGCCACTACAAGCCTGAAGCCCAACCAGGCTTACCAGACCCAGTGCAGTAAGCACAAAAAAGTTTAATGCTTTAGTTATTTTTATGTCGAAAAAGCTATTCATTTACAGCATCCTGTGTCATCTTTATTTAAATTTGTTCGCAAAATTAGACCTTATGAAACTAACTCAACGTCTCCTTTTGCATTTTATGTATCTTATATTACATAAATAATTGACTGGCTCGTTGTTATCGGTCATATTTTCAGCCTTACATACATTACCATATCGGTAAAAGCAAATACGCATAAACACACGGGAATTTTTCCTGTTTTTACCTCAAATTCCCCGAAACGCGATTATTAGCACGCCGGGTGGTTGACAAGACCACTGGCATAAACTAGCGTAGAGCGGCTCTATTGTAAGGATGCACTTTCAACACAGGAATAACCACTCAAAATACATGGAATTACTTATTTTCAATCCATCATTATGAGTGTCTCACTAAGGATGCTTGACAGGAGAAAACTTACATTTTAGAGTGCATTGACAATGGAACGCGGTAATAACGGAATGCAATAATAATTACTGGTAGCTTATACGTTACTAAACACCGATGTATGGATGCTTAAATGAGCTTATAGTGGGCCAGGAACGCATCTATAAAACCACAATAAAAGGGAGAGATCTAATGGCTCAACATAAAACAGTAAACGGCCACAAATTCATATCATATGGCTCCATAAATGGTCGCAGGTTATGGGCGACTGAACATATGGCCCCCGCGCTTCAGTACCTGGACAGCCATAAAAACAGAAATTATCACCTGCTGTATATCCACAATTGTATTAGATCCCTGCAAAATGGCACCAGCCAGGAGAACTCAGTCGAGCAGATCCATATGACCGACAGGCGCAATTGCAAGCTGAATATGGCCGGCTCCGAGCTGGAATATTTTATGAAAGACGGCGCGACCTTTATTACTCGGCTGGTGTTAAGTGGGGAAGACTATGATATGGCTCGTAAAGACGGTATGGTTGCTGGCTTGAATAGAGTTAAGAAAAACGAAGAAGATGAATGGGAGGTTAAAGGCTCCATTGATCAGATTGAAACTAAGCTGGTAGCGGTTAATGGCGAGGCCTGGCATATTGATGAAACCCTGCTGTTTATGCCGAAAATGATCCAAAAAGCCCACCCTACGGCTTCTAGTTCCCTTACCAGTAATGATGAAGGACAGGAGGGCTACAGTATTTTTTTTAGCCCCTGCAAAAAAGGCACCGACGGTGGCTGGCGGGAAATGCAGAAATTAATGCCCGCTCGCCGAGGTGCAGAAGCCGATGCAGCAACCCGCCAGGCCATTGTTGATCAGCTCTCTGCCTGTATTGAGTTGGCCGGGAAAAAGAGTAATCCGGAATTGCACTGGACAATCCAGGGCTCTGGCTCAAAGCTCTTCTGTGAAGCCCTGGAGCAGTTAAAGGTGCGCAATAGCCACCTTCATGACTATGGGGTCGATCTATCTCAGCAGACGGTTCACTTTTTTAATACCCACACCAACCCTATGGAAATTGATACCCTGATTAACAGCTTTAATAAGGCTGGCAACCCTGATAATAATAAGATGAAGCCTGGCGAAGGCGGCTTATTGACCTCTACACTCAGAAGCAAGGGTAATTTTAATGCTTCAAAAACAGGGCATAAAAAACACCATGATCAGAAAGCTGCCGCGAACAAGGCCGAAGGCAAAAGCGGTGCAGCGGCCAAACTTGAAGCCAATAGAGTGAGTGGAATGGTACATAGTGGTTATAAAATGACTGCAAAATACACCGCCTTTGCAATCACAGCGGGATCGGCATTAATGAATGACGACGTTTATGAAAATGCCATTAATCTTGCCCACTCAGTTGGCGATTCAATGCTGAGTAATCCGATTTCTTCAACAATCGGTACTAGCGCATTAGCGGTAATAGCCACACATAAATTAATTAAACACACCGCACCCAAAATGTATTCACTGGCATCACTTATTCATGCAAACATAACTAATGACCGGCGACTGGATCAGCTAACAGAGTCTAATAGCGTTAAGGCAGCCGGCCAGCTTTATAATCTAAGACAAGGGAACAGTATTTAATGTTCAGTTATTTTACCCGGCCAAAGGGGCCTTGTGTCAACAGGAAAACCGAAACTGTTGAGCTGACATTTTCAGGAACAAAGGTTCGCTTTAAAGCCCCTGGCTATTCCTATGCCATGATTGACCAGGATGAAGATGACGTTTATCCAGTGGATTATGATCTGGATGATTTTAGTCGATATGGTTCAGTACTTCAGATGATTGATGAGGAGCATCCCTATGATCCTGAAATAGATATTGCAGCTTTTGCCTGTTTTAAATCGATATGGGGTTTTCGTAAGCCTTTATTGGGTGATAAATATGATAATGGTACATTATCTTTTACCGTGGGCTTAAAGCATGTGGCCCGTTTTGGTTCACTCTTTAAACCACAGAATATGGAAAAAGCAGCAATAGAACACATTGATCTAAAGTATGGCCCTAAAGGCTGGCTAGCATGGGAAGACTCAAAAAGGCAGCGTTTCCAGGGGCCGCTGAACTGGAGCATTCATCATTTTCAGGGTCTGGAATGGATTCATTATTTTATTAACGAATACAGACTGAAAAGAGGCGGTAGAATAACCTGGAGCATTCCTCTAACCGAAGAGCATTTCCTAAGCTTTACTTTTAGAGATACCGGCTCCCCCTCAGAAAAGCTGGTAAAAGAATTTAATCGACTGGCCCGAGAAATTGTTGAAACCTGTGAAATTGATTATAGCGAAGCGGTTCAACAGCAGATTAAAAAAGCCAAAATAGAAGGCCTGGGGCCGCCTTACTCTGCACACCGAAAGCCACAGATCTGGGAAGTGCCGGAAGCGCACGATAGTCATGTCAGGAAATATAAACAGCGAGTAGGCTTGTTATAATTCTGGATAAAATAAGGGAAGCATATTTAATGTTCAGTTATTTTACCCAGCCAAAGGGCCCCTGTGTCAACAGGAAGACAGAAACGGTTACATTAACATTTTCAGGAACAAAAGTTCGCTTTAAAGCCCCTGGCTATTCCTATGCCATGATTGACCAGGATGAAGATGATTTACTTCCAGAGGATTATGATCTGGATGATTTTAGTCAGTATCGCTCAGTACTGTATGTGAATTTTGATGAGAAGCATCCCTATGACCCTGAAATAGATATTGCAGGTTTTGCCTGCTTTAAATCGATATGGGGCTTTCGTAAGTCTTTATTGGGTGATAAATATGATAATGGCACATTAGATTTTACCCTGGGTTTAAGTCATGTGACCCGTTTTGGCTCACTCTTTAAACCACAGAATATGGAAAAAGCCGTAATCGAAAGCATTGACCTGAGGTATAGCCCTAAAGGCTGGCTAGCATGGAAAGACTCAAAAGAGCAGCGTTTTCAGGGGCCATTGAACTGGCGTATTCATCATTTTCAGGGTCTGGAATGGATTCATTATTTTATAAATGAAATCCATTTGAAAAGAGGGGGGGAGATAGTCTGGAACATTCCACTAACCGAAGAGCATTTCCTGAGCTTTACTTTTAGAGATACCGGCTACCCCTCAGAAAAACTGGTAAAAGAGTTTAATCGACTGGCCCGAGAAATTGTTGAAACCTGTGAGATTGATTATAGCGAAGCGGTTCAACAGCAGATAAAGAAAGCCAAAATAGAAGGCCTGGGCCCGCCTTACTCTACGCATCGTGAGCCACAGGTCTGGAAAGTACCGGAAGCGCACGATAGTCATGTCAGGAAATATAAACAGCTAATAGGCTTGTTATAATTCTGGATAAAACAAGGGAAGCGTATTTAATGTTCAGTTATTTTACCCGGCCAAAGGGGCCCTGTGTCAACAGGAAGACAGAAACCGTTACATTAACATTTTCGGGAACAAAGCTGCACTTTAAAGCCCCTGGCTATTCCTATGCGATGATTGACCAGGATGAAGATGATTTACTTCCAGTGGATTATGACCTGGATGATTTTAGTCAGTATCGTTCAGTACTGTATGGGAGCTTTAATGAGGAGCATCCCTATGATCCTGAAATAGATATTGCAGGTTTTGGTTGTTTTAAATCGATATGGAGCTTTCGTAAGCCTTTATTGGGTGATAAATACGATAATGGCACATTATCTTTTACTCTGGGGGTAAGGCATATAGCCCGTTTTGGTTCACTCTTTAAACCACAGAATATGGAAAAAGCAGCAATCGAAAGCATTGACCTGACATATGGCCCTAAAGGCTGGTTAGCATGGGAAGACTCAAAAGAGCAGCGTTTTCTGGGGCCACTGAACTGGAGTATTCATCATTTTCAGGGTCTGGAATGGATTCATTATTTTATAAATGAAATCCATTTGAAAAGAGGCGGTAGAATAACCTGGAACATTCCTCTAACCGAAGAGCATTTCCTGAGTTTTACTTTTAGAGATACCGGCTACCCCTCAGAAAAGCTGGTAAAAGAGTTTAATCGACTGGCCAGGGAAATTGTTGAAACCTGTGAAATTGATTATAGCGAAGCGGTTCAACAGCAGATAAAGAAAGCCAAAATAGAAGGCCTGGGGCCGCCTTACTCTACGCACCGAGAGCCACAGGTCTGGGACGTGTATGAACAGGAAGCCTACGATAATCATGTCAAAAAATATAAACAGCAAATAGGTTATTTTTAATTTTGGGTAAAACAGGGGAACAGTATTTAATGTTCAGTTATTTTACCCGGCCAAAGGGCCCCTGTGTCAACAGGAAGGCAGAAACCGTTACATTAACATTTTCAGGAACAAAGGTCCGCTTTAAAGCCCCTGGCTATTCCTATGCCATGATTGACCAGGATGAAGATGATTTACTTCCAGTGGATTATGATCTGGATGATTTTAGTCAGTATCGCTCAGTACTGTATGTGAACTTTAATGAGGAGCATCCCTATGACCCTGAAATAGATATTGCAGGTTTTGCCTGCTTTAAATCGATATGGGGCTTTCGTAAGCCTTTATTGGGTGATAAATATGATAATGGCACATTAGCTTTTACCCTGGGTTTAAGTCATGTGACCCGTTTTGGCTCACTCTTTAAACCACAGAATATGGAAAAAGCCGTAATCGAAAGCATTGACCTGAGGTATGGCCCTAAAGGCTGGCTAGCATGGAAAGACTCAAAAGAGCAGCGTTTTCAGGGGCCATTGAACTGGCGTATTCATCATTTTCAGGGTCTGGAATGGATTCATTATTTTATAAATGAAATCCATTTGAAAAGAGGCGGTAGAATAACCTGGAATATTCCATTAACCGAAGAGCATTTCCTAAGCTTTACTTTTAGAGATACCGGCTACCCCTCAGAAAAATTGGTAAAAGAGTTTAATCGACTGGCCCGAGAGATTATCGAGACCTGTGAAATTGATTATAGCGAAGCGGTTCAACAGCAGATAAAGAAAGCTGAAATCGAAGGAAATCCAGCTGTTTTGTGGGTTTAATAGAGCGGCCTGTGATTCCCTGGCGGCTTAAATCCCAGAGCAAAACCTGAAAAACGCAGGACTAACGACTTTATAAAAATCGCTTTTTAATAATATAATCAAAGCGTTACAGCTTAACTTACTGGCATTGGGAATAAACCCGTCCAAGAATAAAACTATTCGTTAACGCCGTTATATCCTTACCCCGCACAAAATCGAGCATAATATCAGGAAAATCATCCATCGTTAATTCACTGGGTGAAGTACCCTCTGGCAATACCCAGGCATCCTCTGTTTTTATTATCGGATATTTATACTGCGCACCATGGGGTACAAATGAACACCCAAACTGGTAGCAGGTTTCGCTCAGCACAAGAAACTTAGCAAGGTTTTTAGCCGAATCCTGCGTTGAATTTGCAAATGAAAAATGCGCACTTATTCTAAACGCCGCCCACAGATGAGCCACTGACGCAAATTCCTTAATATAGGTTTTAATCGTTCTCTCAGAATAAGGCGTCTCAGGCCCTGCACCATACTCAGATGACTTTGCCAGCTTACTGGATACCTGAATGGCTCTGCTCAGACTACAGTCGGGCAGCTCCAGAAGATGCATAAGGTATAAACTGGCCAGAATATCCCCCACTACCACCCCTTTTCTTGTAGATTCAGCCACATTAATTTGCAGCTGCGAAAAAGCGGGCGCATCAATCAATGCGCACAATACCTCATCACCCGCCTGCGAGGTGTTATTCTCCGCTGGCGAACCTAAAGAAGCCCGTGCAAAGTGAATTGCCTGCCATGAGTCACGAAGATGCTTATTCGTTGGAAAATTCATAATAGATTGAATGATATAGCCATCAACAGGCGTGTTTCTTATAACAATACGATTACTCATGTCACTCCTCAGGTAAAATATCTTCGATTTGGGAGGCCAGTACGAATCTGGAAAATTTACTTAATTCTGTAAGTTGCAACTAAAAGACGCCACATTACCAAAAGTAGCACTACAAAGGCAATAGCAGGCCATGCCCTGGCGTCAGTATTATCACAAAATAACGACTTATATTATTGATAACAATAGCTATTTTAATTTTCACCTTATCAGGCTGTTTAGCCTGAAAAACCACCTGTAGTGTCTTTTTTTCAGCATAAATACCGCATATTTTAAAAGTCTATTATAAATACCAGGATTGCCCATTCTGTAATTGCCCATTCTATAAAAGGACCTGCTGCAAATAAAACCTCACAGCTACTGGCGTTTGCAAATTTCCACTACTGCCAACACTACAAACTACAGCAATATCTGCTATCTTTAATCTATATGCTCTATCCGGCCTGAGCCTGAACAATGCCAGAACAATGCCAGCACAGAGCCAGTACAGAGCCGATTTCCCTTATGTTTGAGCCGTCAGACCACTGATCACGGAATTTAGCATTTTTCCTCGCCAGACAAGGCACCCAATAGCGCCACTTATGATACAAAATGAAGTGAGCACAGACATCATAGCGCATACTATCACTCGCCCGCCTGAGAAAACCGGTATAACACCCTGGTCATTTTTAGTCTGCCGGCCCATATTACTGCTCTTATATCTGTGGCCTGGTCTGGCCACAGCCGATCATCAGGACAAACAGGCGATAGCCCATATAGCCTTGCTATACCCTACGGTTAGCAAACAATATAGCGGGATGTTCACCCAGCTAATCAAAGGTATAAAATCTGTACCTGGCTATCACTTCATACCCCGGCGCATTGATGCTAATACAACCCCTGCTCGCCTGCTGAAATGGAGTAAAGAGAAAAAAATCGTGGCCTATATTGCACTAGGTCAAACAACCTACAGACTTGTAAAGGCCATGGACAGAGAACTACCACTGATTGCCGGCGGCATGGTTGCAACACCCCCGGGCATTAGCGGAATCAGCCTCTCCGGTGATCCGGAAATATTTTTCCGCCAGCTACAGCTACTTAACCCCAGCTCAAACCGCGTGTTTTTTATTCATAGCCGAGAAAATAACGGCTGGGTTGTTAAACGGGCCCGCAAAATAAGCGCCAAATACGGTATCGAGTTTGTCGCACTTCAGGTAGAGGATATAAAACAGGCCACTTTACAGTACAAAATCGTCTTAAAATCACTCGTCGCGCGAACCGACGCGATCTGGATACCGCTGGACAATGTGGCTCCTCTACATCTTCTTCTGCCCGAAATTCTAAAAATCTCATGGAACAAGCATATAACCGTTTTCTCAAACAACCTGATGCACGCGCGTCGCGGCACGCTATTTGCCCTCTACCCTGATCACTATAAGCAGGGCCGACGACTGGTTGCACTGCTACAGCGCAAGCTCAATAATCATGCTAGCCCAGATGCACTCTACCCCTCTGTAGACCTGAAAACAGCGGTTAATATCCGCACTGCAGCCCACCTGAATTTACGTTATAACCGAACGATGATAAAAAAATTCGATCAGGTGTACCCCGCTTATCGATAATTCAAACCACTGTATATCTGCACACTATGAAATTTATTCATAATCTGATTAATCGCACTTCAATTCGACCACAATTGCTGATGACCGTAGCCGGTGGCATCATCATTTTATTAATTTCACTGATCTACGCCAGCACCTGGGTCACCGACCAGCAGGTGCGCAAAGTACTGGTCGAACAGGGCAAACAGGCCGCTTTAAATTTATCAGAGAACAGTGTGCTTGCACTGCTCTATGACAGCCCTGAAAATGCTGAAATGGCGATACAGGCCACCCTCTCATTTCCCGGTGTCAGTCAAATTAATATCTATCAGGCCGATACCCGGCTTTTTTATAGCTCAGAAATAAACCCGCAAACCCGTTCCGATCACGTAAAACTAAACCTCCCCTCCCTTAATATTGCAGGCCATATCACAGATCATGTTGCTGGTCATGTTGCTGGTCATATTACAGGCGAACCGCAGATTTTTGACGAAGATGAAAATCACTGGCATTTTCTCGCCCCCGTACTACTTAAATCCTCCAACCCTTCTCTACAGGAACAGCTGTTTAGCACACCAGCAGAAAAAGCCGATAAGCTCATTGGCTATGTACTGGTTAGCAGCAGCAAAGCAAGCCTTAAAACCATTAGCAAGGGTATATTATTAAGTAATTCCATTATCGCATTTATTATTGGCTTTATACTGATTCTGATATCCCAGAGAACCATTAAACGTTTAACCCAGCCGCTGTACTCCATTTCAGATATGATGCAAAAAACCGAGCAGGGAGAATATGTCCCGCATATCGACGTCAAGGGCACACTGGAAGTGCATCATATCGCAGAGGCCTACAACCGTATGATCAGTGCCCTTGCAGAGCGCGATGAAAAACTTCGGGAACACAATGTCCACCTTGAAAAACAGGCTATGCACGATCACCTGACCGGACTCATCAATCGGATCGGTTTTGAACAGGCCCTCAAACTGGCCATCGATGAATGTAAAACACTGCAAAGCCAGCATGCACTTTGCTACATGGATCTTGATAAATTTAAAATCGTCAATGATAGCTGTGGCCATAACGCAGGCGATCAGTTACTGCAAAATATCAGTGGCATTTTCAGGCAGCACATCAGAAAAGACTCTGATAGCCTGGCCCGGGTCGGTGGCGACGAGTTTGCACTGATTCTAAAAAACTGCTCCATTGAAAAAGCTCAGGCCATTGGTGAAAACATTTGTAAAGACGTTGAAAATTATCGCTTTCACTGGGAGGAAAATGTATTTTCAATTGGCGTCAGTATCGGTATAACACAGCTGGATAGTAACGCCGCGAGCCTGCACGATGTGATATCAAAAGTTGATAGCGCCTGTTATATCGCCAAAGAAAGGGGGCGTGGCCAGGTGCATGTTATCCACCTAGAAGATGAAGACTTACAGAGCCTGGGCAGTGAAACACAAATTGCTAATACAATTATTGACTGCCTTGATAACGATGGGTTTGAACTGTTTTGCCAACCCATAAAGCACCTCAGAAAAACCAGTGGC
>UOFJ01000445.1_pt1 | contig 9361 bp, 3 predicted proteins | sample 1988251 | NCBI WGS metagenome assembly UOFJ01 (sample SAMEA4712194, study PRJEB27164) | hydrothermal vent metagenome | biome: marine basaltic hydrothermal vent biome; feature: marine hydrothermal vent; material: mineral | place: Pacific Ocean | collected 2011-06-14/2011-07-23 | depth 1689 m
TGAATGATTATAGCGATTAACACCACCCCAACCGTTGGTGTTATGACACAAATCACACTGCTTACTGGAGAAGTGAGGCGTCGGGGCACCCGTAGCAATTGTTCCATTATGACAACTTGAACAACTACCAATGACCTGAGTGTGATCCACTCGTGGCACAGGCTTCCAGCCATTGGTCGTATGACAGGCATCACACACATTAGTGGTGTTGGCATGCCCGGTGTTTTTACCTTTGGCGATCGTACCGTTATGACAGCTCGAACAACTTCCCGTCACTTCGTTATGATCCACCTTAACAACCGGCGTCCAGGTCGAACTACTATGACAGGCTTCGCACAGATTAGTAGTACGAACATGGTTTACATTCTTGCCCGTAGCAATTGAACCGTTATGGCAGGTAAAGCAGGCCGCCAGCGGCTCCACATGATTGGTGGCCGGTGTCCAGGCACGGGTGCTATGACAGGAATCACAATCCGCTGTAGTGGGCACATGATTCGGCGTTTTACCCGTAGCAATCACCCCGTTATGACAGGTCTGACAACTGCCCGTTATCTCATTATGATCAACCCGCGTTGCCGGATTCCAGCCATTAGTGCTATGACAGGCCTCACACACATTGCTCGATTGAATATGTCTGGGGTTCTTACCCTTCGCCACCGTTCCATTATGACAACTTGAACAGGCACCATTTACATGCGCATGATCAACCGTGACCGCAGGCTTCCAGCCGGTATCTCGATGGCAGGCCTCACAGACATTACTGGTATTAATATGACGCGTGTTCTTACCCCTTGCCACCGTACCGTTATGACAACTGTTACAACTTCCCACCACATCCAGATGGTCTACCTTAACCACCGGTGTCCAGGTCGCTTTACTATGACAGTTATCACAGGTATTTGATGTCGCTATGTGGCGCGCACCCTTACCTTTTGCAATACTGCCATTATGACAGGTAAAGCAGGCCGCCAACGGTTCAGCATGATTGCTTGCCGGTGTCCAGGCACGGGTACTATGGCACACATCGCATTGCGCATTAGTTGGAATATGATTAGCCTTCTTACCCGTGGCAATCACCCCGTTGTGACAGGTATTACACCCCCCCCTCACTTCGTTATGATCAACTTTTAGCGCCGGTACCCAGCTATTTTTCGCATGACAGCTTTCACAGGTATTTGAGGTATTAACATGGCGCGTACCCTTACCCTTTGCAATACTGCCATTATGACAGGTAAAGCAGGCCGCTAACGGCTCTACGTGATTCGATGCCGGTGTCCAGGCACGATTACTATGACAAATATCACACTCAGCATTGGTTGGAATATGATTGGCTTTTTTACCCGTTGCAATCACCCCATTGTGACAGGTCGTACAACTGCCTCGCACCTCGTTATGATCCACCTTAATTGCCGGTACCCAGCTATTTTTCGCATGACAGCTTTCACAGGTATTTGAAGTATTAACATGGCGCGTACCCTTACCCTTTGCAATACTGCCATTATGACAGGTAAAGCAGGCCGCTAACGGCTCTACGTGATTCGATGCCGGTGTCCAGGCACGATTACTATGACAAATATCACACTCAGCATTGGTTGGAATATGATTGGCTTTTTTACCCGTAGCAATCACCCCATTATGGCAACTATTACAACTGCCCCGCACCTCGTTATGGTCCACCTTAATCGCCGGTGTCCAGCGATTCTTGCTATGACAGCTTTCACAGGTATCGGAGGTATTAACGTGTTTTGCACCCTTGCCCCTGGCAATATTGCCATTATGACAGGTAAAACAGGCCGCCAGCGGCTCTACGTGATTACTCGCCGGTGTCCACGCACTGGTGCGGTGACAAACATCGCAATTATTGGTGGTAACAAGATGGTTTGCACCTTTACCCGTAGCCGCCCTCCCATTATGACAGGAGGTACATGTCCCACGCACCTGAGTATGATCAACCCTGGAGACCGAAGTCCAGCTATTGGCTGAATGACAGGACTCACAACTTTCTGTGCTTGTAATATGCGAAGAGGATTTAGCGGTTGCACTTACACGTGAAGACTTCGAATGACAACTTGAACAGGTAGAGGAAATACCTTTAAAAACACCGTACAGATGACAGGTAGAGCATTCCACATTACGGTGGGCACCTTCCAGTGGAAAGCCTGTATTAAAATGGTTAAAAGCCTGAGAATCGTTTGCCGCCAGTGCATTACCTGATTGCAAACCCGCCGATATAAAAACAAGTGTCAGCAATAAAAATAAATGCCGGTTAGTTTTAGAGAATAAATCATACAGATTAAACAATAAACTCTGCGGGCACTTTATTTTTATTTTTATTTTCATAACAACGCAACCTGATGTTTTGATTAAAATATATTTATGCAACGCGTTGCATAAATATTAAACGACCTTTACGGTACATTCAGGTAACAGACACTAGCGCCAATGAACTCTAAGTCTCATTAACGCCCGCGCATACCCAGATACACAACCCTACATCCTGTATCTGTCACCCATAATTTTTCTACTAAACCTGATCTATGCCAAGGTTATTTCTGGGATTATTATCCCACACTGGGAACATAATGCCTGAACGCCGGTCTAATTTAACAACATATTCTTATCAAACTTATCGGTTTTGTGACATTGGTCACATCTGTTACCGAAGTCGCCACCGTGCACATCATCTCGCACATGACAAACAATACAGGTAGCCGACTGCTCCACATGCTCATCCATCTCTTTCTTATGACAGGCCTTACACTCCAGGCCTTTATGCGAGTACTCCAGTTTAAAGCGCGACTGGCGATTATGATCAAATATCCAGAAACCCCAGCCATTGGGGTTATGGCACAGCTCACAGCGGGTACCCAGTGTTTTCTCATGAGAATCATCTTTCCTGTGGCAGCTAATACATTTTTTCGGTGCATCGCCCTTAAACTCACCCTCTGCATGGCACTCTTCACAGGGCAGAATGGCATGCTGGCCGAGCAGTGGAAACGCCGTTAAATCATGGTTAAAGCGCACACTGTCTGTCCATGAAGTCTCCTTATGGCACTTATCGCACTGTTTGCCCCTGCGCCCCTTATGCACATCATCGGACTTATGGCAGGAATAACAACGGGTCTTTAACTTCTTCTTTTTCTTGCCGCTGGCATGACAGGCGGTGCACTTTATTTTTTTATGGTGCCCCCTGATTTTAAATTTGGTATCCCTGTTGTGATCGAACTTATTTTTATTCCAACCGGTTTCCGAATGGCATTTATCGCATTTTTTGCCATTCTGCCCATGGTGCTTGTCATCGACTTTATGACAGGCATAACAGTTTTTCTTCGGATGACTTTTCTTATTGAATATAGTGCCGGTTTTATGCTTGTGGCAGCTATCACAGCCCACAATCTTATGCTTTCCGCGAATTTTAAATTTAGTTTTCTTATTATGATTAAAATGGCTTTTCTGCCACTCTTTCTCGCTGTGGCAGGTCTTGCACTTTCTACCATAGCGCCCCTTATGCGTATCATTAATCGCATGGCAGGCATAACATTTTGTTGGCGTGTCCTTGTGTCGGTTATCGGGGTGGCAGCCCTCACAGCTGGCTTTTTCATGCTTACCCTTCAACGGAAAATCGGTTTTACTGTGGTCAAATTTAATTTTTGTCCATCGCACCTCACTGTGACAGGTATGGCATTTTTTACCCAGCTTTTTATTATGTGCATCATCCTCCTTGTGGCAGGCATAGCACTGTGCAGGGGCTTCTCTAAATTTTTTCTTCTTTTTATGACACCCCGTACACTTTGTCTGCTGGTGGCGACCCTTTAATTTAAAATCGGTAATATTATGATTAAATGTTTCCCGATCCAGCCCCACCACGTCCGCGTCTCGGCCTTTATGGTCTGTATGACAGCTTTTGCAGGCCTTGCTTTTAACGATCTTGCTCTTACCATGATAGCCCTTACGCTTTTTTACATCTGCCGCTACCTTTTTATGACAATCCAGACACAACGCGCTCTGATCCGCCTCAAACGATTCATGGCAGGTTGAACAATCATCCTCATACTTTGCGTGCCCCTGTATCAGCTTGCCCGGCATAACCAGCTTTTCCAGCTGAGACACAACCGCCAACGAGGGAAAGCTGACCGACAGGCCCAGAACAAAAAAAATAAAGTAGAGTTTGCGCATTAATACATCCGAGCCCGTAAATTTTGAAGCTGTAAATTTACAGGCTGTAAATTCTGAGTTAATCGTGTTAAATGAGTGCGACCACATGAATACGCCCGTGTTAATTTAGCGCGCCAGTACATCAGGACAGTACATCAGGCCAATACATCAGGCCAGTACACCACATTAATACATATGAACCGCAAGGACATGCACAATACCTGAGATAACCAGCATAATAAACAACGGGAAGTGGAAAAGATGCCAAAGCGAGAAGAGCCGCTCATAAACAGAAAATTCACAGGTTTTAATTACCGAGTGTAACAATGAACGAATATGTTTTTTCAGAATCCGGTAGTTTTTATTAGTCTGCTTCTCACTCCAGCCCGCCTTCTGACCATGCGCGCGTAACGCTACGCGCAACTCACCCGGCAATGTTAAAGAGGCCACCCGAAGCTTAAACCCCAGAGAAAAGAAACGCTTAAAACTCTCCCCCACACTCACCTGCATACTGGCCTGTCGGTGGAAGTCTTTCAAGGTTTCTGCAATGTCTGGAATCAGCTTATAAGCCGCCGCCAACTGATGCTCCTCACTCTCGATAATACCCCGCAATTCATCAAGCGAAGCCTTACGCCCATACAGACCATAGTGAATTTTTGAATAAAAATAGCGCCCAAACAGACCACTGGTAGCCACCACAATCATACACATCAACGCCACCGTACTGTTTAAAGAGCCCAGACTAAAATTAGAATGGTAGAGCACCGCAATAGGGCCAAATACCCCACAAAACATGTGGAATTTAAACCAGCCAGGCACCGTGCCCAGATACTTGCCCACCATTATTTTTTTTCTAACCGGGTAGAGCAACAGCAGCAGCATCATCGTACCGCCGATAATACCCAGCGCATAACCGAGCCCATCTTCAGCGGTAAGGTACTCCTCAGGGCGCGCTATAAATCCCCAGAGAATCAGCAGCACAATGGTCAGCACCAGCAACGGCGTGCGAAAAGAATAATTTTCAATCGCATGCAACGCCCTGCGCGCCTCAATAACCGACTTATCCGTGGATTTTTTTTCTTTCTGCTCTGTTTTTGGCCGCGGTTTGTCCTGCCCGCGTTTTTCAGCGCCGTGTTTTTCAGCCCCGTGTTTTTCAGCCCCGGGCTTTTTAGACCGGGGTTTTTCAGGTATCACGTCATTCGATCTTATACTGGCAACTTCAGGCATCTCGATTCACAACTCTATATTATTAGAAAGGCGTGCAAAGGGCTTACGGAGCACAAAGCAGCAACCATAAAAAAACATCTGAACACCCCGTCAGCCCAGGAATACCATTGGTCCCCTTGCGGCTTCTACACTCAGAGCGCGTAAGGTGAATAATAAGCACCCGCTCCAGCCAATAATTTGAAGTAGTTCAAATATCTATAACATGGCTGTCTATTTCATCCAGTATTCGCTATTCTGTCTGATATTACCTGTTAAGCTACTTACTAACGAGTCGGTTGGAAAGGATACCCGTTATTCAGAAGCGTCAGCCGCAGGGATGCGGATGCCGAGCCTACAGGGATGTATTCACGGCGGCTTCTGAATAATGGGTATCCTTTTCGTGCGCCCCGGTAGTATCTGATGAGGCTGAAGTAGCGGGCGGCTACGTCAACAGCCAATACGTGCTATGCACAAGCCCGGCAAAACTGTATCACCGAATGAATCATAACATGTTATGCGTTCATCGAGCAGTATTGCTACCCACTCGTTTTCGCAGCGCCGCTACAGCCAGTAAATTCGTAACGAAACACCCTATAATTATAAAAAAACAGTAAATTTTAATTCTGATTGCAACGGAAAGTTAACTATGAGCCTTGATGATTTATTCGCAGCCACGATCTACGCCACCCCCATGCTAGCCATACTGGCCTACTACCTCCTGGGTAAAAAGAAAAAACATGTAGGCAGTGAAAACATCATGACCGAGAACATCAAGGCCGGTTTAACCGAACCCGCCTCGATTCATCCGGTTATCAACATTAACCGTTGCAAAGGCTGTGGCTCATGCGTAACCGCCTGTCCGGAGAGAAAAAAGAACGTACTGGGGCTAATAGATGGCAAAGCCGAGCTCATTAACCCCACCTACTGCATTGGCCACGGAGCCTGTTTGCGCGCCTGCCCCTTTGATGCCATCACCCTGGTATTTGGCACAGAAAAACGTGGCGTTGAAATTCCCAATGTAGCACCCAACTTTGAAACCAATGTGCCCGGCATATATATCGCCGGTGAACTGGGCGGCATGGGCCTGATTCGCAACGCCATCACCCAGGGCGTTAAAGCAATGGAGTTTATTAATAAACGCAACGACCCCTCCACTAACGACATGCTCGATATATTAATCGTCGGTGCCGGCCCAGCAGGCTTTGCCGCCTCGCTTTCAGCACTGGAGAATAAAAAGAAATTCAAAACCATAGAACAGGATTCACTGGGGGGTACGGTTTATAACTTTCCCCGAGGCAAACTGGTCATGACCGCACCGGTAGACCTGCCCGTAGTTGGACAAATGAAATTCAATGAAACTACCAAAGAAATCTTAATGGAGTTCTGGCAGAAAGTTGAAAAAGAGAGTGGCATAGAAATCAACTACCTGGAAAAAGTAGATGCGGTAACCCAGCTGGCTACCGGCTTTGAAGTAAAAACCTCCAAAGCCACCTATAAAACACATGCCATACTCCTGGCCATTGGCAGAAGGGGCACCCCCAGAAAATTAGGTGTACCTGGCGAGGAACAACCCAAAGTTGTATACCGATTAATAGACCCTGCGCAATACATCGGCCAGCATGTACTCATCGTAGGCGGTGGCGATAGCGCACTTGAAGCGGCCATAACCATTGCCGATGAACAGGGCACAACCGTTACCCTCTCCTACCGAAGCGAAGCCTTTGCCCGAGCCAAAGAAAAAAACAGGCAGAAAGTAGATCAGGCCCAGGCCGACGGCAAACTCAACGTATTAATGAAATCAAATGTAAAAGAAATTGGCAAAGACACCGTCAGCATTGATCACGATGGAAAAATGCTTGAAATAAAAAATGAAGGTATTATTGTAAGTGCCGGCGGCATATTACCCACACCTTTTTTGAAAGAAATTGGCATAGAAGTAGAAGCCAAATTTGGAACAACCTGATTTTAAAATTACCCGGAAGCAGGGCCTCCCGGAAAAACACTCACCCAGAGACAAACGGTACCGCTATGCGCAAAAATAAATTTCTCGCAATTATTATATTGCTAACAACACTCACAGGCTTTACTGAATCTGCGCTCGCCTATCATATAAACGATGCAAAATCGGCCATAAGGGTGCGCGACTACGCCAAAGCATTAAAAATATACAAAATACTTGCAAAAGAAAACAACCCAGAGGCGCAATACCAGACGGCGGCCATGTACAAATCTGGTCGTGGCGCAAAGAAGAACAGCAAGTCTGCCGTTTACTGGCTAAAAAAATCAGCCCAGCAAGGCCATGCCAAAGCCCAGTACCACCTGGCCATGAGCTATGAAAAAGGTGAAGGCACCTCCAGTAATATAAAGCTTGCAGATAAATGGTATAACGCCTCAGCTAAACAGAATTACTCGCCGGCAAAAAAGAAACTGAGTGGAAAAGGAGCCAGTAACACCAGAAAGTCACCGAACAAACGCATTTCATTGCACCGTGCCGCACTAAAAAACGATGTTAACACCCTGCGTACATTACTCGACAAAGGTACAAACATCAACAAGCTGGACGAATATGGAAAAACCGCGCTCATGGTGGCCGTTGAACAGGCACATATAAAAGCCACAAAATTTCTTCTCTCCAGAAAAGCCAAAAAAGAAATACGCGACAGTAATGGCGACACCGTACTGTTAATATCATCGCGCCAGAACGACACAAAAATAACAAAACTTTTAATCAATAACCGAGCAAACGTAACCAAAAAAGATGAAAAAGGCAACACCGCCTTAATGCTTGCTGCACGCAATGGCAATATCAGCGCTGCAAAACACCTGATAAAAAACAAGGCCGGCATACAGAAAAAAAACAAAAAAGGCCTTAGCGCCATCGACGTAGCCGACAGAGAAAACCATAAAAAAATGGTGGCCCTGCTACAACAACACGGCGCTAAATTGCCCAGCAAAAAAGCCCGCAAAGTAAAAGCCACCACCCTGTCTGTTGCTGAATTAAAGAAACTGAGCAAGAGCAACCAGATGTACAAAGGCTGGTCGGGGCTGATGGTGGCCACATGGTTAGGCGAGACAAAAGCCGTTAAAAAGCTATTGGCATCAGGCAGCTCCGAAATAAACCGAGCCGATAACGAAGGCCACACACCGTTATCTCGTGCGTCATTAAAAGGTCATAACGAAATCGTCTCACTACTGCTCTCACACAAAGCGAAAACAGAGAAAAAGCATAAAAACGGTAAAACCGCACTCTACTGGGCCGTTATAAAAAACCATGAAGCAACGCTTAAAAAATTACTCAATGCCGGAGCCAACGCCAATGCACAACTGGCCGATGGAAATGGCGTAATACACTTTGCCGCGCAGCAGAAAAACAGTAAGCTTGTAAAACACCTGCTAAACAAAGGCGCGAAGGTAAACACCCAGAACAAAAAGAAAGAAACCGCACTCATGCTCGCCGCTGGCAAAGGGTACGCCAATACCGTATCGCAGATTTTACAACATAAAGCCGAAGTCAATTATTTAAATGATAAGAAACAGAATGCACTGTGGTATGCCGCCAGCAGTAACCAGCCAGCGATTACAAAACAACTGCTGAGCAGCGGCATTAAAGTAAATATAAAAGACGCTCAGGGCTACTCAATACTGGCTTATGCCGCAAAATCCGGAGCCAACGCATTAATAAACATATTAATAAACAAAGGTGTAGATATAGACGCCGCGAATGCCTCGGGTAACACCCCCCTCATACTCGCCTCCGATCGAGGTCAGCTACAAACCGTTAAAGCGATACTCGCCGCAGGTAGCGACCCCAATATCAAGAACAGGCTGGGTAACTCTGCATTAATGGCGGCTGCATCACAGGGCCACACCGCCATTATAAAAGCACTGCTGGAAGAGGGGGCCGACATTGGTATTCGCAATAAAAACCGCGATAAAGCGATTAACCTGGCCACAGCCGCTGGGCATAAAGATATTGTAAAAATTATTGAAGAAAAAGACA